>MDTE01191384.1_pt1 | contig 22629 bp, 18 predicted proteins | sample 811231 | NCBI WGS metagenome assembly MDTE01 (sample SAMN05326651, study PRJNA326480) | marine metagenome | isolation source: seawater | place: Indian Ocean: Red Sea | collected 2010 | reverse complement strand
CGGGAGCTGCAGCATCTTCGTGTGTTTCGCTGACAGTCGGCTGCGTGTTCACACCTCCCACGACCTGAAGGCGCGGCATGGGAAGCGGCGGTGATGCGGCGATGGCGTCAGACTCGATACCGGTGGCGATGATGGAAACACGCACACGCCCTTCAAGTTCAGGATCGAGGCTCGTACCGAAGATGATGCTGGCATGAGTGTCGACTTCTTCGCGCACCCGATTGGCTGCTTCGTCGACTTCCATCAATGTCATATCCGGCCCGCCAGTGACGTTGATGAGCAGGCCTGTCGCTCCCTGCATGGAAACGTCTTCCAACAGGGGATTGGAAATCGCGGCCTCGGCGGCTTCGATCGATCGATTGTCGCCTTCGGCCTCACCGGTTCCCATCATGGCCTTGCCCATCTCGCGCATCACCGACCTAACGTCCGCGAAGTCGAGGTTGATAAGTCCAGGCATGACCATCAGGTCTGTAACACCCCGCACCCCCTGCGACAGCACCTCATCCGCCATCCTGAAAGCGTGGGCAAACGTCGTTTCCTCATTGGCGACACGGAATAGATTCTGATTCGGGATGATGATCAAGGTGTCCACATAGTTCTGCAGTTCCTCGATCCCAGCCTCGGCGATGTCCATGCGCCGCGCGCCCTCGAAGTGGAATGGCTTGGTGACGACCCCAACGGTCAGGATTCCCTGTTCGCGCGTGGATTTTGCAATCACCGGAGCGGCGCCCGTTCCCGTGCCGCCTCCCATTCCAGCCGTGATGAACACCATATGGCTATTCTGGATGTGATCCATGATCTCGTCGTGGGCTTCGACGGCAGCTTCCCGACCAATTTCGGGCCGCGATCCGGCGCCAAGCCCCTGCGTCGCGTTAATTCCCAGTTGAATACGGCGTTCCGTCAACGCGTGGCTCAAGGCCTGGGCATCCGTGTTAGCAGCAACGAAGTCAATTCCCTCAAGCTGGGAACTAATCATGTTGTTGACGGCGTTTCCGCCGGCGCCACCGACGCCGATGACCGTGATGCGCGGTTTCAGCTCGGTGACTTCGGGCATACTTAGTTTGATGGTCATTTGTTATCTCCCATTAAACAGTTACATCCCTCTGATGCGGTTCGTCCTTGTTCAATCAATCCCATCGTTCTTCTCCTTTTCTTGTTCGTTTTCGTTGCGGCGCCTACTCACTCGGCGTCCTAAAAATTCTGCTTGAACCATTGCCCGATCCGGGCGAGGCCAACGCGTGTCTGCTGTGGTGATTCTTCAATCGAACTGAGCGATTCGGCGTATCCATGTGCGCCATACATCAGGAGACCGGCACAGGTGGCGAACGCCGGCCCTCCAGTCGCCTCGGCGAGTCCCTGGATGGCCACAGGCCGTCCGATACGCACTTGCTTATCCAACACGCGTGACGCCAGTTCGCTGACGCCATGCAGTTGGCTGGCACCACCGGTGAGCACAAGTCGACGCCCTGACATGCGGCTGAGGCCTGAATACTCCAGGCGCTCCCGAACCATCTCCAAAGTCTCTTCGAGACGGGGCTGAATGATCCCGGTCAGGGCAGATCGAGGGATGTGGTTCGCGGCAGCACGGTCCGCTTCGCCAACCTGAGGAACATCGATCATGTCTCGCTCGTCAGAGGGACTGGGCGTCGCGTTCCCAAATAACGTCTTCATTCGCTCGGCCTGGGCCATAGGTGTCGCCAATCCCCGAGCGATATCATTGGTCACATGTTGACCACCCACCGGAATTACATCCGCATAAATCAGGCTGCCTTCGGAGAAGACGGCGATGGACGTTGTTCCACCCCCCATGTCGAGCAGGGTTACACCGAGATTGCGCTCGTCATCGACGAGGCTCGACAAGCCCGACGCGTAACCCGACAGGACCATCCCCTCGAGTTCGAGCATTGCCCTCTCGACACAAATCTGCGCGTTGCGCAACGGACCAACCGCGGCAGTCACGATATGCATGTCGACTCCGAGGCGCGTACCGACCATGCCCCGTGGCTCGCGCACGCCGCCAGTGCCGTCAATGGTGAAGGAGCCGGGAATGGCATGAACCACTTCGCGTTCGCCCGGCTCGGCGCGCGCCATTCCCTGATGAAGAACATGCTGCAAATCTGCGTCTTCGATCTCGTGTCCAGACACGGAGACCTCAACCCCAACCGTGTGCGAAACCGGATCGCCACATGACAGATTCACGAACACCCGCTTCACCGTTTCGCCGGCCAACCGTTCCGCTGCGTCAACAGCGCCTCTGATGGCCAGCTCAGTCGCGTCGAGGTCGATGACGGTTCCGCCCCGCAAACCACGCGAAACCTGATGTCCAATCCCGACCACTCGAATTCCATCCTGTGGACTGACCCGAGCGACGAAGCAGCAAACCTTCGTGGTGCCGATATCGAGCGCCGCGATCAGTCCGCTGCGGACTACCCGCCTCGAACTCGAATCACTGACGAACAAGAGCGGTTCCATCTTCACGTGTTATGTCCTTCTCCACGATGCGTAGCCGCGCTGGCCGGGCCCAGCCGAATCGCCAGCCGGTCTTTCACGCGCAGGTCGATGGCGATTACGTCACGTTCAAGAAGCCGATGATCCGTGACCAATGTCGCGAGCAGGTCCCATGCCTCAGCCACACCATGTTGGGGCAGACGAATTTCCAGTCCGCTGCTCAATCTGATATCCCAACGCCGACCGGACACCCGCGTGGCAGCATCCAAGTGTGCGAGCAGCATCGGCTGCCGTGACAGAACGGCAACCAGGGCGCCGACATGTTGTGGAGCGTCCTTACCGACGATAACCGGCAAGGTGCTGAATTCGGCCAAATCCTCGGAGCCGATGACTTGGCCTTCGCGATCGATGAGCGACACCTGGCCGCTCCGTTGCCACAGCGCAAACGGCCTCCGCTCGACGATATTGACCTGAATTGTTCCGGGAAACTGCCGCCGCACAGTCGCGGACCTAACCCAACCCAAGGCCTCGATGCGCTGGCGTGCCGTCTCGGGACTCACGTCGAGAATGAGCTCGCCCCGAGCAGCATTCAGGGCATCCAAAATTTCAGCATGGCGCGCATGACGACGTCCCGAAACAATCACGTCCTGGACCGTCAATCCGCTCGACAGCATTACGTGTCGATACTGCCGCTCAGCGATAACCTGCAACGTCTCCAGAGCGCTGGTCCGATGCATCCAGTAGGCTCCCAGACCCAGTGCGGCAATGGTCATTGGGATCGCAGTGACTCGGATGACTTTGCGAATCGATGTCGGCCGAATGATCCGAATTCGCCGATTTGCGGGCCGCTCCTGGGCGGGTCGTGGCGCGCACGTAATCTTCGTCACGCGATCGTCCGCGAGCTGGCGAGATTTAGACGTCATCTCTGACACCCCGCGTCCTGGACGATCAGGTCGGTCAGTTCGGCGAAGGAAATACCGATGTGGGCCGCTATCTCGGGCACCAAAGAAAGCGGGGTCATACCCGGCTGGGTATTAACTTCCAGCATATACAGCTGCGCTTCGCCGGTGATCGTATCGTCGTACCGCAGATCCGACCGGGTAACGCCGCGACACCCAAGAGTTTGGTGCGCCAGCAAGGCGAGTCTGAGGCTCTCCTCATAGGCGGCTTCGGGTATCTCGGCCGGCATGATGTGGTCGGCCCAGCCATCCGTGTATTTGGCTTCGTAATCGTAGAATCTCTTTTTGGGCCGTATCTCAATGGCGCCAAGGGCCTTGTCATTCATCACGGCCACCTGGATCTCGCGGCCTGGAATATACTTTTCGATGAGCACCTGCTTTCCGTAGGCCCAGTTGGCCTCATCGAGAGGCGACATATTGTCACCCTCGAAAACAAGGCGAACGCCGACGCTGGATCCTTCGTTTGTCGGCTTCAGGACGTAGGGTGGATCGAAAACCTGGCCATCGAGCACTTCGTCACGATGGACGACACGGCCCTCCGGACACGGTATCGAGACAGAGGCGAACATCTGCCGCGCCCGCGGTTTATCCATGGCGAGCGCTGAGGCGAGAACACCAGAGTGCGTGTAGGGAATTTTCAGCACTTCGAGAATCCCCTGGATGCATCCGTCCTCGCCAAACCGACCGTGCAGTGCGTTGAAGGCGACATCGGGCTTCAGACCTGAAAGGACATCAAAGATATCGGGAGCGACGTCGATCGCTGTCACGCGGTAACCGGTCTCCTTGAGCGCGGCGCACACCGCGTCGCCGGTGACGAGCGACACTTCGCGCTCCGCCGACCAACCGCCCATGAGAACTGCGACATGTTGTGTCATGTTGTGCCACCTTCCCCGGGAAGATCGCGTGCAGCCAGACCGTGGACATGATTTCCAATGCGTCGAATCTCCCATCGCAGGACAATGCCCGTGGCCTCTGCAACGCGACGACGCACCTCTTCACCAAGAGCCTCGAGATCAGCCGCAGAAGCAGCACCGTTGTTGATGAGAAAATTGCAATGCAAGTTGGAAACCATGGCGTCGCCGCGTTGGAGGCCCCGGCAGCCGGCCTGATCGATCAACTGCCATGCCTTGGCACCATCGGCTTCGGACTCGGCGGGATTTGCGAAGGTGCTGCCTCCGGTCTTAGACCGGATTGGCTGACTCTCTGTGCGGGCGGCCTGCACCGCAGACATCTTCGACTCGATCGTTCCCTTCGCGTCCGTAGCACCTCGCAAAGTGGCCGATACGAATATCCAGCTGTCAGGAACGGCGCATTCACGGTAGCCAAGACCAAGTCCCGAAGAACTGAAAACACGACGCTGGCCGTCAGAGCCCACTGCCTCGGCAGAAACGATGATATCGCCGAGTTCACGACCGTAGGCGCCCGCGTTCATTCTGATGGCACCGCCGATGGTGCCAGGGACGCCGCTGAGAAACTCCATGCCCGAAATACCGGCCGCTGCAGCCGCGCGTGCGACGCTGACATCCATCGCCGCGGCTCCCGCAACGATCTGGTCACCCTGCACAGCAATATCCGCGAACGACTTTCCGAGGCGGACAACAACCCCGTCAATTCCGCCATCCCGGACCAATACATTCGTACCTGCGCCGAGAACCGTGAGGGGAACATCGGCCGGTTTCAACTTCAGGAATGTCTCCAGGTCCTCCAAGTCCCGTGGTCGGAACAGAACCTCGGCAGGTCCGCCGACCTGGAACCATGTAGCTTTCGCCAGCGGCGCGTCCGCCCTGAGCTCACCACGAGCCTCCGGCAGTCGCTGCAAGAGCGGGGAACGTGCGGGGGCAGACGCGGCCATCAGCCAGTCCCCCGCTTCGCCTGATCCTGACGGCTTTGAATGCTCGCGAGTTGTTCAGGGAGCTCGTTCGCCCAAGCGGTGATGTTCCCAGCGCCCAGACAGACCGCGAAATCTCCTGGGCTGGTCCATTCCGCTACGAGCTCCGCCAAGTGTTCCGGCCCCTCGAGAGGCAGCACGTGCCGGTGGCCGTGTTTGCGCAGACCGGAAACGAGTGCATCGCGATTTACGTCGGGTATCGGTTGCTCACCGGCTGCATAGACGTCGGCTACGATGATCGTATCGGCGTCGTGAAAACAGCCACAAAACTCTTCAAACAAGTCGTGCAGGCGGCTGAAACGATGCGGTTGCACGATCGCCACGACTCGGTGCTGGCATGCCTTGCGAGCGGCAGCCAGGACGGCGCTAATTTCGATGGGGTGGTGACCATAGTCATCGATCACAGTGACGCCGCCCGCCTCGCCGGTCTTGGTAAAGCGCCGTTTGACACCCGTGAAGCGGGAAAGACCGTGCCGAATGGTTTCTGCGGGAACTCCCATCTCCCATGCCACAGCAACTGCAGCGAGGGCATTCTGGACGTTGTGTTCACCGAACATCGGCAACTCAAGCCGCTCGACCACCGTTGCCTCACCACCGTGACGGTCACTGATGACTGCATCGAAGACGGCTCCTTGCGGGGAAAACCGGACATCTGATCCGCGCACATCAGCCTGGGGACTCAGTCCATAAGTGACGATTCTCCGATCAGAGACACGACCGATCATCGACTGAACCTCAGGGTGGTCGATACACAGCACTGAAAGTCCGTAGAACGGAATGTTCTCCACGAAAGACTGGAACGCAGCACGTTCAGCATCGAACGTCCCGTAGAAGTCCATATGCTCCCGATCGATGTTGGTCACGATGGCTATGGTCGCCGGGAGTTTGACGAACGTCCCGTCGGACTCGTCGGCCTCGACAACCATCCACTCTCCTTCACCAAGCCGGGCATTTGTGCCGTAAGCATTGATGATTCCGCCGTTGATCACGGTCGGGTCATAGTCGGCCGCATCGAGAAGCGCTGCGACCAACGAGGTCGTGGTGGTTTTGCCGTGGGTCCCCCCAACCGCGATCGACCACTTCAGCCTCATTAGTTCCGCCAGCATCTCTGCCCTGCGTACGACCGGAACCAAACGATCCCGTGCTGCCATGACCTCGGGGTTGTCCTGACTGACTGCGGACGAGACAACGACGACTGCCGCCTCCTCGACATTTGCAGCATCATGTCCGAGCATCACTTCAATGCCTTTTTCGCGGAGCCTGCGGACACTCGCATTTTCGGCGATATCACTACCCTGAACGCGGTAGTTCAGATTGTGCATCACCTCGGCGATACCGCTCATACCAATGCCGCCAATGCCAACAAAGTGAATCAGGCCTATGTCAAGAGGAAGTGATCTCATGCCGCCTCCTCATGCGGAGCACCGTTGCCAATTCCATGACCAGGGTCTCCATTGGGCGATGCCAATCGGCACACCACATCGGCCAGTCCCTGCGCTGCATTGGGACGTCCAATATTTCTCGCTATTTCAGCAACGTCGGCGAGGTACGCCGGATTAACGAGCAGGGCCTCCAGCGTCTCGGCCAGGGTGCGGGATGACAACCTGTCTTCGGGGATCAACCACGCGGCACCTTCGTCCGCTAACGCCTTTGCATTGGCTGTCTGATGATCGTCCGTGGCGTGCGGATAGGGAACGAGAATACCTGGACGTCCGGCCACCGTGAGCTCAGTCAACGTGGAAGCGCCGGCCCGCCCGATTACGGCATGGGCTACCGCCAATCTGGCCGGCAAATCAGAGAAGAAGGTTGAAAGGTCCGCGGTAATACCGGCCGCATGATATTGGTGTTTGACGCGTTCCAGATCCTCGGGGCGACATTGCTGGGTCACCCGCAATCGCTGCAGCGACGCCTTGGGTAGCAAAGCCAGGGCCTTCGGAATGACATCCGAGAAAATCGCAGCACCCTGACTGCCTCCGAAAACCAGCAATTCGAACGGCCCGGAGTCGTCCGGGAGCGTGTAGGGAATATCCCGGACGGCGGCAATGGCATCCCGAACAGGGTTTCCGATGACCGTGACGCGAGAGAACGTGCCGGGACTCAGCTGCTGGGTGCTCAGGTAGGCAACCGCGATCGAATCAACTCGGGGCGCGAGCAACCGGTTCACACGACCGAGCACGGCGTTCTGCTCGTGGATCATGGTACGCGTTCCCGCATATGTCGCCGAGAGCATCGTCGGGAGCGATGGATATCCGCCGAATCCGACGACCACTGCGGGAGCCAATTCCTTGAGCAAGCGATGAGCTTCCCAGCAGCCCGCGGCGATACTGACGAACCCTCGCGCCTTGCCGAGCGCACTCTGGCCCGTGAACGTACCTGCACGGACAATGTGCACTTCGACACGCGAATCGAACGCCGAGCGTTCAGCCCCTCGATCATCAGTGAGCAAAACCGGGCGTTCATCCCGAAAGAGAAGTTCATCGGCCAAAGCCTGCGCCGGGAACATGTGCCCCCCGGTTCCTCCGGTCGCCAACACGATGGTTCGCCCGGTCATAGCGACAGCCCCCGACCACTGCGACGCCGGGTCAGTCCAAGAACCATGCCCATCGTCAGAGCCAACGCGAGCAGCGATGAGCCACCATAGGAAATGAACGGCAACGTCATGCCCTTGGCAGGAAGAAGCCGCACATTCACACCCATGTTCACGATTGCCTGTGCCCCGAACTGCACGAGCAGTCCGCCGGTCGCCAGAAGAACGAATATATTTCGCTCCTGGAACAACCGGTAGAAGCCCCGCAGTACGATGAACGCAAACAGCGCGACGATCGCCAATCCGGCAAAAAGACCAAACTCCTCGCCGACGACTGCGAATATGAAATCGCTGTGGGCGTCCGGCAGGACGAATTTGACGACTCCCTCTCCCGGACCGCGGCCCAGGACGCCGCCGTTGGAAAAGGCCTCCATCGCTTTGTCGACCTGATAGGAGTCGCCGCTGGCGGGATCCAGGAAGCGGTCTATCCGACTGGCCACATGAGGCAATAATACATAGGCCAAGGAGACTCCACCCAGACCGACCACAACGAGTACTGCGACCCATGTCGTCGGCATCCCGCCCATAAACAGTTGAGCGAAACACACCACACCCACTACGACGGCCATGCCAAAATCCGGCTGCAGGATAAGCATGGTCAAAGCCAGGGCCAACAGGATTGCTGCGACGATGTAGCCGGGGAATTCCTCATTCTTTTGCTGCTCGGCCAACATCCACGCTGTAGCGACCGCCAACGTCGGTTTCACGAATTCCGACGGCTGCACGACGAACGCCCCCAGCTTGATCCAACGGCTTGCCCCGTTGACTTCATGCCCGATCACCAATGTCGCCAGAAGACCGAGGAGAGCCACCACGAGTCCGACGACAGCCACGCGGCGAATTGCCAGCGGCGTCAGCAGAGATACGCCGATCATGACTGCCAGCGCAGGCATGAAATAAATGAACTGACGACGGACGAAGTGGAATGATTCGAGCCCCAAGCGCTCGGCGACGGCGGGACTCGCCGCGACGACCATAAGAATGCCGATGACGGACAGTGTCAGCAGCGCCAGCAACATCCAACGGTCTACCGTCCACCACCAGTGCCCGATTACCGAAGGGTCTGTCCGTGTCGGAAGGATCATTGAGCCCCTCCTTGCGGGTGGTTTGTGTCCAATCCGTCGTGCAGCGCAGACAAGGCCCGGACGAGTTCCTTGAAACGATTACCGCGGGCCTCGAAGTCCTTGAACTGATCGAATGACGCGCAGGCAGGAGACAGGAGAATTACAGAACTAGGCCTGTTGAGAGACAGTGCCATGGCGTGCGCTTCGGGAACGGCCGACTCAAGATCGCCCGACACGGTTGTCGCGACCTGACCGTCAAGCGCTTCAGCTAGCGATTCTGCTGACTCACCTATGAGAAAGGCCTGTGCAATCCTCGGAAAAAGAGGCTGGAGAGCCTGGAAACCCCCTTCTTTCTCCTGCCCGCCCGCGATCCAGAAGATGTTCTCATAGCAGGATAGGGCACGCGTCGCGGCGTCGGGATTCGTGGCCTTCGAATCGTTAACAAATCGGACCCCTGCTACATCGCCAATTTCCTCCATGCGATGTTCCAACCCGGGAAAGCTGAGCAGGGCGCTTGCCGCAGCATCCGGTGCACATCCGAGACTGCGTGCCACGGCGTAGGCGGCCGCGGCGTTCTGCCAATTGTGAGAGCCCTTGAGATCGAGCGCCTGATGCAAATCTGCCAGCGGCTGCGGGTTGACGATGTCATCCGTACAATCGTGCAAGATGCCATCGCGAACGAAGACGTCGGCGTCCGGCGCTCCAGTGGCGGAAATTGCCACTGTCCTTGCGTGCCCGCTTTGCTTGATCCCTTCATAGATGGTTCGGCTCTCCGCATCGTCCATGCCGACGATAGAAACCTGATTCGGGAGCTGACGATCCAGGAGCTGTTTCTTGGAAGCAACGTACCCGGCCATACCTCCGTGCCGGTCCAGGTGGTCTGGACTCAGGTTGAGTAGCACTGCCACATCAGCAGCCAACGACGGCGCCAGGTCGATCTGATAGGACGACAATTCAATCACGTACGCCCCGTCACCCGGCACTGGCGGAAGGTCGAGTATGGGAACGCCCACATTCCCCCCGACAGCAACCGTCATGCCACTCGCTTCCAACAAATGCCCCGCCAGGACCGTTGTCGTGGATTTGCCGTTCGTCCCCGTGATCGCCGCTATCTTTCCGGCGGGTCGCTCGCGTGCGAACAGCTCGATATCCCCAATGATTTCGCAGCTGGCGTGACGGGCCCGAACGACCAAGGGATGGGGGTCGGGGAAGTGAAGCGGAATTCCCGGGCTCAGAACCAACGCGGAGAACTGTTCCCACGACTCGGCATAGAGATCCGAGAGAGGCACTTCCGAACTCGCCGCGTCCGCGCGGCGCGCGGCGTCATCGTCCCAGGCGCAGACTTCGGCACCACCGGCGACCAGCGCTCGTGCCGCGGAAAGACCGCTCTTGCCGAGACCGAACACGGCCACCCGTTCGCCCCCATAGGATGTCACTTCCACCACGCCTTCACCTCAACTTCAGAGTTGCGAGCCCGGCCAGGGCCAAGATGAAAGCGATGATCCAGAAGCGGATCACGATGGTTGGCTCCGCCCAACCTTTTTGCTCAAAATGGTGGTGCAGGGGCGCCATACGAAAAACGCGCCGTCCCGTGAGACGGAATGACGCCACTTGAACGATCACCGAAACCGTCTCCAGGACGAACAGACCCCCAACAATAGCCAGCACCAGCTCGTGCTTGGTGACGACGCTGATCGCACCGAGAGCACCGCCCATGGCGAGGCTTCCCGTATCGCCCATGAAGACCATGGCAGGAGGCGCATTGAACCAGAGGAAGCCCAATCCGGCACCAACGAGTGCGCCACAGAAAACTGCCAGCTCGCCGGCGCCGGGGACGGCGTGAAGCTGCAAATAGTCGGAAAACACGGCATTACCCACGATGTAGGTAATGAAGGCGAAGGTGCTTGCCGCCATGATAACGGGAACGATTGCCAGGCCGTCGAGACCGTCCGTCAGATTGACCGAGTTGGAGGCGCCAACCATGACAAAAACCGCGAAAGGCACAAAAAACCAGCTTAGATCGACCAATACGTCCTTGAAGAAGGGTACAGCGAGCGCGGTACTCAACGGTTCTCGCATGACATACATGATCCAAAGGGTCGCGACCGAGGCCACCCCAATTTCCAGCACAATCTTCAGTTTTCCGGGCAAACCTCGATGGCTGTATCGACTGACTTTCAAGTAGTCGTCCGCGAATCCGATGGCACCAAACCCAAGGGTCACGACAAGCGTCGCCCACACGTAGTCATTTGCGAGATCCGCCCACAACAACGTGCCGATAGCTAGGCCCAAAAGGATCAAGAATCCACCCATGGTGGGTGTTCCCTGCTTGGCGATCAGATGGCTTTCCGGACCGTCATCCCGGATCGGTTGTCCGTTCGCCTGGGTCGATCGCAGCCAATTGATCACCACGGGGCCGAGCATAAAGCTGACCAGCAGGGCGGTAAGCACGGCACCGCCTGTGCGGAATGTCAGGTACCGGAAGAGATTCAGCGGACCAAACTGATCCGCGTATTCGGCGAGGAAATACAACATAGTCTCGTCGGCACTCCCTACCCGTTGACCGCGCGTTTCTGGGTCTCGACGGTCAGCAGTTTTTCCACCACGCGCGCCATGGCGCTTGCGAAGGAACCCTTGATCAGCACGATGTCTCCCGGGCCCACATATCGGCTCACGATGGGGGCCAGATCCGTCGACGTTTCGGCGTGTTCGGCACGAACGCCAGCGGGAAGGGCATCAAACAGATGACGCATGTGCGCGCCGCACGTGAAAACGCCGTCAACACCGTTGTCCACAATGTCCGTGCTCAATTCCTCATGAAGTTGATCAGCGTCGCGACCGAGTTCGAGCATGTCGCCGAGCACGGCAATGCGGCGACCGCCGTCTGTGGTGTCGGCGGCACCGAGCACTTCCAGCCCGGCACGTACCGAAGCGGGGCTGGCGTTGTAACTGTCATCGATGACCGTAAAGTGTCCATCGACACCGGCGACACGGTGACGACGGCCCCGGCCATCGGGCGGTGTGAGGCTGCCCAGCGCCAAGGCGCCAAGCCCCAGATCGGCCCCCAATGCATCGACGGTCGCCAATACAGCCAGACTGTTTCGAGCCCAATGCCGACCCGGAGCCTTTATCTTGTATGTAGTCCGAGTTCCTCTGATGTCGGCTGCGACACAGATGCATTCCGGATGCAGCGCAATCTTCTCGGCCCGCACGTCTGCGGTCTCGGAAAACCCGAACGAGATCACCTCTGCGCCACATTCGCGGGCAACGGCCGCCAGCCTGTCGAACTGGTCGTTGTCGCGATTGAGAATAGCTGAGCCGCCGGGAACCAAACCTTCGAAGATTTCGGCCTTTGCGTCAGCAACAGCTTCGATCGTTCCCAGAAACTCCAGATGCGCTGCATCGACGGTGGTAACGACCGCAATGTGAGGCTGAACGAATGCCGTCAACGGACGTATCTCACCGGGATGATTCATGCCGATTTCAAACACCCCGAACCCCGCATCATGGGGCAATCGCGCCAAGCTGAGGGGAACGCCCCAATGATTATTCAAGCTACTCGCGCTGGCATGGCACGGTGCGGTTGCCTCTAACGCCAGTTTCAAGGCTTCCTTGGTGCCGGTCTTGCCGACACTTCCCGTTACACCAACAACGCTTCCCGGGAAGCGCGCGCGAGCGGCGACGCCCAACGCCCCCAGTGCGGCCTGAGTATCCTCAACGACAAGCAGACGCGATCGATCAGCTACACCGGCATGCGGCGCGGAAACCACCGCAGCTGCTGCGCCGCCATCAAGTGCTTGCGTGACGTGATCATGCCCATCGTGTGTCGGGCCTTTAAGCGCGATGAAAAGTTCGCCGTACGAGACTGTGCGGCTGTCGATGGAGACACCGGTCGCTATCCAGGCACCCGAGGCGTTCCCACCCGTGGCCTGCGCCGCTGTATCCGATGTCCACAAGGGTGCCTCGCTCATGTTCGGACCCCATCCATCTCCGCGACGGCAGCTCTTGCCATCTCGGCGTCATCAAAAGGCCGTACATCGCCGCCGATTATCTGACCCTGCTCATGCCCCTTACCGGCAATGACCAGAACGTCGCCCGCGTCGAGACCTGCGGTGGCAGTCCGAATCGCCTCTGCTCGATCTCGCACTTCGATGGCACGATCGCAGCCGGCCATGACCTGCCGGCGAATGGCGGCAGGGTCCTCGTCGCGCGGGTTGTCGTCCGTCACGATGACCCGATCCGCATACTGGCACGCGATCTCACCCATGACGGGACGCTTGCCTCTATCCCGATCGCCGCCACACCCGAACACCACGACAAGGCGATTAGACGCGTAAGGCTTGATTGCATTCAACAGGTTGGCCAGGGCGTCCGGCGTGTGGGCGTAATCCACATAAACGTCCGCACCACAGGGGTGGGTCGCCACGCGCTGCAAGCGGCCCGGGATACCGACCAACGCCGACATCGATTCGACTGCGGCATGCGGATCGACCCCGGTTGCGACCGCGATTGCCAACGCGCAGACAGCGTTCTCCGCCTGAAATCTGCCGACAAGGGGGAGCGCCAAGTCATACCGGGCACCCATGACGTCAAGTTCGAGACTCTGGCCTCCGTCAGTGGGGCGCTTTCTCAGAATGCTGAAGTCGCCGCCGTTGCAGCCATATGACAGAACCCGCTGCTCACGCTCGCGGCAGGTCTTGGAGACGGTCTCGTACTGAGAAAGGTTGACGTTCAAAATTGCCGTACCGTCTGTCGACATGACTTCGGAGAACAGACGCAGTTTGGCATTGAAGTAATTGGCTGCTTCACCGTGGTAGTCGAGGTGATCCTGACTGAGACTGGTGAATGCCCCGACGTCGATCTTCACGCCGTCGAGCCGACACTGGTCCAAACCATGACTCGAAGCCTCAATAGCCAAGTGATCCACACCGCTACGTTCGAGTTCTGCCAGCGCCTTGTGTAGCGCGACCGGGTCTGGCGTGGTGTGAAACAGAGAATCCGATACGCCCGGTGCCTGCAGACCCAGAGTGCCGATGCATCCGGCAATCCGACCGGTCGCCGACCAGATCTGGGCCGCAAAATTGGCGACGGAGGTCTTGCCATTCGTTCCCGTAACAGCGGCAACGGTTTCGGGCTGTGCGCCGTAAAATCTTGCCGCGACGACCGCCAGCCGGTGGCGGGGATTCGAGTCTGCGACGAGATGAACATTTTTGCGGGGAATGGCCGTGTCCGGCTCAGCCAGCACCGCAACCGCCCCGTGATCAAGGGCATCGTCGATATAGTCGCGACCGTCCAGAGTCGAGCCCGGCAACGCAGCAAACAGATAGCCGGGCCGCACCTCCCTGCTGTCGGACGTAATACCGATGATGTCCACTCCGCGTGCGAGGGACGCGCCGTCGCCGTTGATTAATTCAGAAAGAAGCAAGCTGGCGTCCTTTCCTGCCCAAGTCGACGTTCTCGGACGGCGCGTGGCCATCGGGACTATCGACTTCGACGCCGAGTAGAGGCGCGGCATGCTTAATGACCTGCCCAACGACAGGCGCGGCGGTCCACCCCGCGGTGGCGTAGCCAAATGTCTCCTTCGTGCCCTTCGGCTCATCGAGCATGACCAAAACCACGTATCGAGGCGCCGATGTCGGGAATACGCCGATGAAAGAGGATCGAAGGGCCCTGCGGCGGTACCCGTTTGCACCAACCTTCTCCGCGGTTCCCGTCTTGCCGCCAACGAAGTAGCCCGGGACTTCGGCCTTGGTGCCTGTTCCTTCGACCACATTAAGGCGGAGCAGCCGCCGCAACGTTTGTGATGTTCGCTCGGAGACCACGCGTTCCTGAGCCGATGTGACGCTGGCATTCCCTGCCATGAGAGTCGGGTATACGCGAATGCCGCCATTCACGAGCGATGCGACGGCGGTCGCCATTTGAATGGGTGAAACGGCGATGCCGTGACCGAATGCCACGGTCATTGTACTGACCTTACGCCAGGGATCGGGAGCGATGGGCTGACCGACTTCAGAGATTTCAAGCGGGGCTTTCTGCAGCAATCCAATGCGATCAAGGAACTTCCGTTGACGCTCTGCCCCCACATCGAGTGCCAACCGCGCGGCACCGATATTCGAGGAGAAAATGAACACTTCCGGGACAGACAGCCACCGTTCCTTCGCGTGATCGTCTCGAATCAGGAAACGCGACACACGGATCGGTTTTCGAGCATCAATGCTGTCTGCGAGATCAGCAGTCCCATGCTCCAAAGCCATCGCGAGCGTAAAGATCTTGAACGTGGAGCCCATCTCATAAACGCCTAGACTGGCCCGATTGAACCTGTAGGCGTCCGGCGCCTTATCGATACGATGAGGATCGAAATCCGGCAAAGAGACGGACGCCACGACCTCACCACTATTGGCATCCAGGACGACACCAGCCGCCCCAAGTGCCTGGTACGTTTCCATCGCAGTCGAAAGCTGGTGCCGGAGAACATGCTGCACGCGAACGTCTAAACTGAGACGCAGGGGCGGCTGGGCACCACCGTTTCGGGCGGCAGTGCCCAGCCTTTCGTCGAGGTGCTTCTCAATACCCGCGAGACCTCGATTATCGACACCGGTATAGCCGACAATGTGTCCCACCAAGCTTCCCTGCGGATAAACACGTTTCTGCTCCTCTAGAAACGCGAAACCGGGCAATCCCAGTGCATTGACGGCATATTGCTGACGAGGCGTGAGGTGACGCTTGACCCACACAAAGCGCTTCGACGTGGAAAGTTTCGAGAAAAGTTCACTCCGGTAGACACCCGGAAGAAGGCCTGAAATCCGAGCAGATGCATCCGCGGCATCCAGAACGAGTCGCGGATTTGCGTAGAGAGATGCGGTACCGAGGTCGCTGGCCAACAACACTCCGTTGCGGTCCAGGATCTCAGCGCGGGCAAGTCCAATCTCGCCACCTCCGCTCAGCGCCAGATGACCCTTTCCGCCCTCACCAATGGAAGAGAGATGGACCAGACGCCCGGCGAGCACCAAGAAGGCAAAGGCAAACACCGCAGCCACCAGCACCAGGCGAGTGCGCCCAGTCTCTACCGCCTGCTTACGGGCGCCTTCAAGGCGTACGGACTCGGCCAGTCGCGACGGCAGATGCTGTTCGCTTATCTGTTCATACGAGCCGGTCATCAACGATCACCATCCGCGATAGCAGCATTTCTGCTGGAGGTCTTGTTCCAAGAGGTCTTGGAGGCAGAAGGATTTGGCTCCGGTCCCCGTTTCCCGGAATCGGGCAAGATTTCCTTGAGTGGAAGTCGGTCGAGCGCAGCCAGTCGATGCAATGAGACCGGCGTCAACTCCAGATGCCGAGCGGCGAGCTTCTGCAACCGCTCGGGACTATTCAGATAGCTCCACTCGGCCCGCAATACCTGCACCGCCTCGCGTTCGGATCTGAGTCCCGTCTGCAGCGACAGGAGCTTCGATTCCAAGCGTTGGACTTCGTACTTCATCGAATAGAGGCCGTAGGTCAGCATGACGGCGACCACAAACGCAGCGATGTATAACGGCCGCATCATGGCGACACCGTTTCCTGGCAAGACGCCGTCTCGGTTCGGACTGCGGCTCTCAAGCGAGCGGATCGTGCGCGAGAATTTCTGGAAATCTCAGCATCGGTCGGACGGCGGACGCCGCGAAACAGCAGCTCGAATGTCGGTGCGGAAGCCTCCGACGGTAACGGCGGGCGATGCCGCGAGGTCCTGGGCTTCAAGCCTCCGCGGGCCTGGAGAAAACGCTTAACTTCCCGATCTTCGAGAGAATGAAATGACACCACGGCCAGCCGGCCGCGTGGATTGAGAAGGCGTTCCGCCGCGGCGAGACCACGCTTGAGTTCCCCGATTTCGTCGTTCACATAAATCCGGAGCGCCTGGAATGTTCGCGTAGCGGGATGAATGTCCCGGCGTCGGTGCGCCGACGCTTTCGGCATCGCGTTGACCACGACGTCTGAAAGCCGGCCCGTTGTACGGATGGGTTCTCGAGAGCGTTCAGCGACGATGGCCCGGGCAACCCGCCCGGCATGACGCTCTTCACCATAGGAATGAATGAGATCTCGCAGGGTCGATTCATCCTCCTCGTTCACGACCTCTTCGGCAGTTCTTCCCGTTCCGCCCATTCTCATGTCGAGGGGACCATCGATCTGAAACGAAAATCCCCTTGCCCTATCCTCCAGCTGGAAGCTGGACACACCGAGATCCAGCGCCACACCGTCTATGCCAGTGATTCCGCGATCGGAAAGCAGCGATCCCATGTCACTGAATTTGCCTTCGATCACCTCCAGGCGTCCGGGATATCGCTCTATCAGATCAGCGCCGCGGAACACGGCATCGGGATCACGATCGATCCCCCAAACCTTGCAGTCAGCGGCCTTCAGCAGGGCACGGGTGTATCCGCCACCGCCAAAGGTCCCGTCGACAAATGAGTCGCCGTCCCGTGGGGCCAATGATTCCAATACTGCGTCTACCATCACCGGCATGTGCGCCGGCTCGTTCACTGCAACCTTGCGATTGGTCGTCACGCGGCCGGTGCTCCGCCCGTTCCGCCATCGAGGCGTAGATTCCCTCGTTCTTCGCGAGCCCGTTTGCGCGCATCTTCTTGATAACCACGGAACGCGTCGGGCTCCCAAACCTGAAAGGTCACACCGCGTCCGACGAAGGCCGCTTGTTCGGTTATGCCGGCATGCTCCCGCAGCACTTCGGGCAACATGATTCGGCCCTCTGAATCGAACGAAAGCTGATGCGAGTCAGCGAGGATCGAGATGGCAAATGCGTCATGTTCATCGCTGAAGGGATCAAACTGATCGATGCCGGCACTCAACCGTTCAATGCGATCGATGCCCGATGCCTCGATGGCGGACACGACAAAAGAAGGAAAGGCGATCACCCCGGGGAACGTTTGAGTCGCAAGGACTGTGCGGAACGGCGCCGGCACGGATACCCGCCCCTTCCGGTCGATGCGATTGACAAATGTGGATAGAAAGAGTGCCAAACCACTCCCCCAGTTTCGCCCGCTGTCACCGTCCCAAGGCCACTCGCGAACCCAGATCCGCACATTGGCGGCATTTGGGACATTGTGGGATAACATGGGATATTATGGGCGTCAATGGGAAATGAAGTAATTTCAAAGCAATATCAAGGACTCATTAACTTATTCATTCACTTCAAACATGTATCCAATGACTGCAATAGGCGACGACACTGGATTGGTCATGTTGAGGTTTAGCCGCCAAATGGGGCAAAAATTTGTTCTTCTTATGTTCTTGTTGCGATGAGACAACCCATCCGAGGCCGGTTGCGCGTAAAACTGTCTGATTCACTGATATTCAAGAGTGTCTGAATGCAATGCAATCGGGAGTGAATCAATTCAAGTTGAATTACAATATTCAGTACTTTTTTATTGACTGAATGCTGCGCAAGACTTGTCTGTCACTATCCATCATTCAGAGCGTGAGTCAGCCGACCCATCTCAACTATTTGAAAATAGGAAAAATGTCAGACGGCCTATAAGCCGGGTTCTGTTCCCACCGTCTCCGGCGGGCGATGGCCATTCATCTAGGGTGTCCGTTGCCGAACACCTCGCGCGACCTACCCGGGCAGCGGATTCGGGGATAAAATCTGCCGAACGAACGGCGTGCCGCCCCTATTTGGTCTTGCTCCCAGTGGGGTTTACCCTGCCGGCCCCGTTACCGAGACCGCGGTGCGCTCTTACCGCACCCTTTCACCCTTACCCCCGAACCTCACGGCACGCAGGCGGTTTGCTTTCTGTGGCACTTTCCCTGAGGTCACCCTCGCCGGGTGTTACCCGGCACTGTATCCCCGTGGAGCCCGGACTTTCCTCCCCCTCGGGATAGAATCCCGTGGCGGCGGCCATCCGACCGTCTGACCAGAAATAGAATTAGGAATCAACGCGAGCTACGTCAACCTTAGCCTTCGACAAGCGCGGCAAGGCGCAACCGTGTTTCAGGATCTGCCACACCGTCGACCCGCGCAGGACGAAAATGGCGTTGTAATGCCGTGACGACCTGCATGGTTGTCTGGTCGAATACCTGGGTTGCTTCAATTCCATATCCGAACTGCGCAAGCTGATTCTGAAGCGATCCCACATCGTCGCCTTGCGCACCCGGTTCCAGAGATCGAGCATTCCTGGTGGACAGAGACGAAAAAGCCTCGGGCCAATTCCCTATACCGGCCTCTGCCATACCCTTCCAGTCGAACAATTCCCCCGGGTCGTTTCGCCGCAATGGGGCGACATCCGAATGACCAAGAACCCGTTGAGGGGGAATGGAATGACGGTCCAGAATATTCACCGCCAACTGACGGAACGCGGCCATCTGAGGCTCCGGAAACGCCCGATATCCGAATTCGTGCCCCGGATTGACCAGCTCGATGCCGATCGAACATCCGTTAATGTCACTAGTGTGATGCCACGAGGAGATCCCGGCATGCCAGGCTCGCCGGTATTCGGGCACAAGGCGGTACGTTTCGCCGTCCTCGTCAATCAGGTAGTGAGCACTTACCTCTGCACGCGGGTCGGTCAGCCGGGCGAGCGCCGACTCGAAGTCCTTCATACCGGTGTAATGGATGACCAGCATGTCTATCTCCACGTCGCCGGGACGCCCATCATGATTTGGAGAGAGGACGGTTCGCACGGTGTCAGGAGGTCGTCTGCCGGCCTGAAATGCTGATTTGGTCCACGACAACCGGCAGACAGTGAGTCAAGTCAGCCCCCGTTCCTTGGCAATGCGGTCGTAGGCATCGTTAATCACCGCCAGTTTTTCGTTCGCAACATCGACAAATTCCTGAGGTACACCCTGCGCAATCAAGGTGTCGGGGTGATGCTCACGAATCAACTTCCGATAGCGGCCCTTAACGTCATCATCTGAAGCGTCTCGCGGCACACCGAGGATCGTGTAGGGGTCAGAGTCATCTGTGCCCACGTGGCCAGCCCGAATTCGATCAAATTCGGCCTCGCTGAATCCGAATATGGACGCGACATTCTGCAGGAATTCGTTTTCGGCGGGGTGATAAACATTGTCCGCTTTTGCAATGTGAAACAGTCCGTCGAGCAAATCCTCGAGGACGGCTGGATTGTCTCGGAACATCCCCGCCAGTTGCTGGGCATACGGCTCAAACCCCTGGGAATCCTTCTTAGCCAGGTCAAACACCCGCGCCACGTTCTTCACCTCCTCGGGCGGGACATGAAACACTTCGCGAAACGCCTGAACCTCGTCCTTTGTGACTACTCCATCGGCCTTTGCCATTTTGGCGCCAAGTACGATGACGCCAATGGTGAACGCCATTTGCTTCGTGCCATCACCATCTGTCTGGGTCCCACGCATCCTGTCGAACGCATGACCCGCAAGTCCTCCCAGCAAGGCGCCGAGTGGACCGCCGAGGGCAAAGCCGGCTGTCCCGCCGATAATCTTGCCCCAAATGCTCATTGCGAAATCCTGGCGTGGACAAGTGCACGCGAAATGTCACGCAAGAATGCGCCGACATCGACCGGTGACGGGATAGTGTTCAATTTCTGCAAGAGCAGAGCATTAAGGCTGCTGGCCGAGAAAAACTGCGCCGAGGTTACTCCTTGTACCAGGGGCAATTCTCGTGCCTGGTACGGATACCGTCGAAACTTCCACTGGTATTGGCAAACTCGATCCGCACGACTGACCCGGCTGGCGCGCAGAGCGGATTGAAGATACTAGTTGCCGCCTGCCGGTGATCCCTGTCTTGCAAGGCGCACGCACCAGTGCTCAACACGACCAATAAACACACTAATAGTCTCATAGCATTCCTCCCGGTAAAGGTAGCAACGCAGGTGTCCTCCCCCGGATGCAATATTAGAACGCCCACCCACGATTACAAAGTCGGCTCGAAATCCGCCCCGTCGCCGCTTTTCAACTGGCGGGGCCGCATTGACCGCCCCGGAGGGCGTTTCTAGGATCAACTGAGTTCGCCTCGCAACGCCAATCAACGGGAAGGAGCCCAAATGCAGCTCGAAGGAAAGGTCGCCATCGTTACAGGAGCCGCACGGGGAATCGGGCAGGCCTACGCGCAACGATTGGCATCAGAGGGTGCCGCAGTGGTTGCCGGGGACATCCTCGATACCACTGAGACGGTCGATCTCGTCAAGCAAGCCGGAGGCAATATCATCGGCACCAACCATGATGTAACCGATATGACAAGTTGCACCGCGATTGCGGAACTTGCGGTAAAGGAATTCGGGAAACTGGATGTACTGGTGAACAACGCAGCTCTTTACGGCGACATCGTCACCGGCCGGTTCGAGAACCTCGAAGAGGATCAATGGGACCGAGTCATGAACGTGAACGTCAAAGGGGTCTGGCAGTGCTGCAAAGCTGCGGTCGGCCCGATGCGGGACGCGGGCGGCGGTAGCATGATCAACATCTCCACGTTGGCTTTCGTGTATGGAACCCCCTACGCCATCGACTACGCGGCATCAAAGGGCGCCGTTGTGGGAATCACCCGGGTCATCGCCCGAGAGCTTGGCCGTGACTGGATTCGTGTCAACGCTGTAGCGCCTTCCGCCGTACTCACCGAAGCGACAGAGAACTTCTTCGGCGACAAGGCCGAACGCGCGAAGGAAGTGATTGCCAAGTCGCAAACACTGCAACGGAACCTCGAACCCAACGATCTCACAGGCACCGTGGTTTGGCTGGCCAGCGATGATTCCAAGTTCGTGACCGGACAGACCATCATGGTCGACGGCGGCACTGTCTTTCTCTAGGACCTGTCGACGCCGCAGGACGCAGAATCATGACGAATGCGGCGAAAACCGGCTCGCGCTGGCAGTTCTGGATCGATCGTGGAGGCACCTTCACGGACATCGTTGCTCGCGACCCGGATGGCGGCATCACGACACACAAGCTGTTGTCCGAGAATCCGGGCCGCTACGCGGATGCTGCCCTCCAGGGCATTCGAGATGTGCTAGGTATCGGGTCCAGAGATGCACTGCCGGTGGCGGACATTGCGTCGGTCAAAATGGGAACCACGGTCGCAACCAACGCCCTCCTGGAACGCAAGGGGGAGCCCACGCTATTCGTGACCACCGAGGGATTCGCCGATGTACTGCGCATCGGTTACCAGAGCCGACCAAGGCTATTCGACCTGCACATCGTGCTGCCGGAGATGCTCTACCATCGTGTGGTCGAAGCGCGCGAACGCATTGGACCCAACGGTGACGTGCTCACTCCGCTTGATCGAGGGACCATCGAGTCAGAGCTAGAGCGATCGTTTGCGGACGGCTTCCGCTCGGTTGCCGTCGCTTTGATCCATGGTTACCGATATCCCGAACACGAACGCGCCATCGGCGACTTAGCGAAGCGGATCGGTTTCACGCAGGTGTCACTGAGTCACGAAGTCAGTCCCCTGATGAAGCTTGTGCCGCGCGGCGATACCACAGTGGTCGACGCTTACCTCTCGCCAATCCTGAGACGCTACGTCGATACAGTGGCAGCCGATATTCTTCGCGACCCCCGCACCGGCACTCGACTGATGTTCATGCAGTCAAACGGAGGCCTGACTGACGCAGGGCTCTTTCAGGGCAAAGACGCCATTCTGTCGGGGCCTGCCGGCGGCGTTGTGGGTGGTGTGAAAACCTCACTCATGGCGGACTTCGAGCGCGTCATCGGCTTCGACATGGGGGG
>MDTE01031471.1_pt1 | contig 22640 bp, 19 predicted proteins | sample 811231 | NCBI WGS metagenome assembly MDTE01 (sample SAMN05326651, study PRJNA326480) | marine metagenome | isolation source: seawater | place: Indian Ocean: Red Sea | collected 2010 | reverse complement strand
TCTTTTTGCAGTTTTTCCAGCTCGTCGCGCAGGCGCGCGGCCTCTTCAAACTCCAGATCAGCTGCGGCTTCTAGCATGCGCTGGCGAATGGCGGCCATGTATTCTTCGATATTCGTGCCCGTGAATTCTGGCAAGCCATGGCTTTTAGCCGTGTCTACGGTGACACGGTCTTGTTCATAGGCCGATTCCATAACATCGCTGATTTGCTTGCGCACCGATTCAGGCGTAATGCCATGTTCTTCGTTATAGGCTTTTTGAATGGCGCGGCGGCGTTCGGTTTCTTCGATGGCGGCAGTCAGTGAGTCGGTCATTTTGTCGGCATAGAGTATGACCTTTGAATTTACATTACGCGCGGCACGGCCAATGGTCTGAATGAGTGAGGTCTTGGAGCGTAAGAACCCTTCCTTATCCGCATCCAGAATGGCCATCAGGCCACATTCGGGGATATCCAGCCCCTCACGCAACAAATTCACACCGATCAATACGTCAAACGTGCCAAGCCGGAGGTCGCGTATAATCTCGATGCGTTCTAATGTATCGATGTCCGAATGCAGGTAACGCACTTTGATGCCCGCCTCATCCATATATTCGGTGAGCTGCTCGGCCATTTTCTTGGTCAATGTGGTCACAAGTGTACGCTGGCCGAGTTTCACCTGTTCTTTGGCCTCATGAATCAGATCATCCACCTGCGTTTCGACCGGGCGGATATGGCAAGGCGGATCAATAAGCCCGGTTGGGCGAATCACCTGTTGAGCATATTTACCATCGGTCCAGCCCATTTCGATGCCGCTCGGTGTGGCCGACACGCATACGGTCTGCGGGCGCATCGCATCCCATTCTTCAAATTTCAATGGGCGGTTATCCATGCAGGACGGCAGGCGGAACCCGTGCTCGGCCAGCACTTGCTTGCGCGCGCGGTCACCATTATACATGCCGCGAATTTGCGGCAGGGTTACGTGGCTTTCATCCACAAATAGCAGGGCATCTTTGGGTAGATACTGAAACAGAGTAGGCGGCGGCGCCCCCGGCGGCAGGCCAGTCAGGTGACGGGAATAATTCTCGATGCCTTTGCAGGTGCCGGTCTCTACCATCATTTCCAGATCAAAGGTGGTTCGCTGTTCCAGCCGTTGCGCTTCCAACAGGCGGCCATGCTTGTGATACCAGTCCAGCCGTTCTTTCAGCTCTTTCTTGATGGTGCCAATGGCACGGTCAAGTGTGGGGCGCGGGGTAACATAGTGGCTGTTAGCATAAATGGTGGCGCTGTCTTTTTTACCCAGCTTCTCGCCTGTCAGTGGGTCAAATTCGGTGATGGCCTCGATCTCGTCACCAAAAAGCGACAATCGCCATGCGCGGTCTTCCAGGTGGGCTGGGAAGATATCCATATTATCGCCGCGCACACGGAAGGTGCCGCGCTGAAAATTCTGATCGTTGCGCTTGTATAGCAAATCTACCAGCTTACCAATCAGCTCTTTCTGGGGAATTTCGTCACCGGGCTTTAATTCCAGCGTCATCTCTGAATAGGTTTCAACCGAACCGATACCGTAAATACAGGACACGGACGCCACGCAGATCACATCTTTGCGCTCGAGCATCGCACGGGTGGCAGAGTGGCGCAGGCGGTCAATCTGTTCATTAATCGAAGAGTCTTTCTCGATGAATGTATCGGTACGCGGCACATACGCCTCAGGCTGATAATAATCGTAATAGGATACGAAATACTCCACCGCATTATTGGGGAAGAAGCTTTTCATCTCGCTGTAGAGCTGGGCGGCCAGTGTTTTATTGTGTGCGAGTATGAGTGCGGGGCGTTGCGTGCGCTCGATGACATGCGCCATGGTAAAGGTCTTGCCCGAGCCGGTTACCCCCAGTAGCACCTGATTTTTGTCGCCGTTCTCGACGCCACCTACCAGCTGATCAATCGCACCGGGTTGATCGCCTTTTGGTTCGTAATCGGAAACAATTTTAAGGGGCTCACCCGATTTGCTTTGGCTTGTCATGCATTAGATATAAGCGAAAAAACCTGCAGTGCAACCCGCTTAGGATGCGCCACCAAACAGTCCACCTTGCGCCATCACACGCAAAATGGCAGGGCCTAACACAATCAACATGAAAGCGGGCATCAGCAGCAAAATAAGCGGCAATGTCAAAAGCGTTGGCAAGCGGCCAGCCTTGTTCTCGGCCATCATCAGGCGGGTCTGTCGGTAATCTTCGGAGAGGACGCGCAGCGTATCCGACAGGCTGGTACCAAATTTCTCGGTCTGGATAAGTGCGGCCACTAGCGAACGGAACGGAATGAGATCGGTGCGGTCAGCCAGATTTTGCAGGGCTTGCGTACGGTCATTCAGCAGCGCCAGTTCCAGACGCGTGCGATTCAATTCTTCGGTAATTTCCGAGTGGGCGCGGCCTAATTCTTTACATACACGGCTAAGTGCCGCATCCAGCGCCAGGCCTGATTCCACACATACCAACAGCAAATCCAGCGCATCCGGGAAAGAGCGCTGAAGAATGTTTTTGCGCTTCTGGATGGCATTCTCCAGATATAAATGCGGGCCAAATATGCCCACCACCGTCAGGATAAGGCCAAGCAGCATGTTCAGCAGCTGGTTAAGCCCTTCGCCCCCTGCCATAAAGAACAATATGGCCAGTACCACCATGAAAACAGACACAATGCGCTGGAAGAAAAGATAGAGGATAGGCGCATCAGGGGTGTTTATACCCGCCTGTTGGAAGCGCGGACGCAGTTTCTTTTCAGCATCGGCCACATCAATACCGATACTGCGCAAAATGCCTTCCATACTTTCGGCGCGTTCGGTTTTCTTCTGTTCAAGCGCGGCATTCTCAGCTTTAGGATCAGAGTGATAGCTGGTGCTACCATCTGGCGCAATACGGCCTGCCAAATCTTCGGACACTTTCTTTTTGCGGAAGATGGTCTCCAGAGACAGATAGCCCACCAGCACGACAACGAATACGATAACTGCAATGACAATGCCCATATCAGATCTCAATATCCACCATTTGTCGTACAATGAAAAAGGTCAGCCCTATCAGCCCCATTGCTGCAGCCGCGATAATCTGGCCGCCGGAGGTGCTCCATAACACTTCCACATAGTCAGGCTGAATCAGTAGCAATACCAAAAATACAAAGACGGGCAGCGCGCCAAGCACCCATGCGGTCGCACGGCCCTCTGATGTCATGGCCTTAATTTTCAGGCGCAATTGTTTGCGTTTGCGGATCACGCCAGAGAGATTTTCCATTACTTCCGCGAGGTTACCCCCCGTTTCCTGCTGCACAGAGAGCACGACAATAAAGAAGTGGATGTCTGGCTCGTTGATACGATCACCCATGCGCGTAAGCGCTTCTGTCATGCTGCGCCCCAGCGAGATTTCTTCAGCCACACGCTTAAATTCCGTGCTGACAGGCGGATCCATATTGTCTGCGACCATTTTGAGTGCGGTAGATAGCGGGAAACCAGAGCGCACACTGCGCACAATCATGTCCAGCACATCCGGAAACAGATTCAGGAATTGCTGGTTGCGTTTCTTTACTTTGCCGCGGAAAAATTTGTAAGGCAGGTAATATGCCAGCACCGGTGACAATACCAGCCCAAGCAGGCCGAACATTTGTGTTAGGATCGAAAACAGCACAACCAGCAGGCCGATAAAGACAAACACAATGTTGCCTGCTTGTGCTTGATAGCCTGCTTCACAAATGGCGCGATACAGGCCTTCCATGAATGGCAGCTTGTAAAAGCTAGCAGTCAGGCCGCTTTCATCATTGCGCGCCAGCAGCGAGTCGTTGCTTTTGATCGCTTGCTGCTGTGTGTCCTGATACAGCTTATCGAGCGATTTCTGGGTGTGCGAATTTGGATCATCCGGAACTGCTTTAGGGAACAGAAAAATGAACCCTACATAGCAAAGGATGCCTACACCAATTGCAAAAAGAAATATTTCCATAGATTAGTCGAGCTAGCTATTCAGTCAAAATGCTACATGCTCATGTTTAAACACTCAAGCACGTCTTTCTCTTTACCGAAATATTTCGCTCTTTCCAGCATTTTTGGCCGGATACCGTGACAAATAAACTCACCTTGCAGCTCGCCATTCTCGTCCAGCCCCGTTGCACGGTAGCCAAACAGGGTTTGTGTGCTGATTACACCGCTTTCCAGCCCGACAATCTCTTCAATATGGGTAATGCGGCGACGGCCATCGCGCATGCGCTCCAGCTGCACAATCACCTGCAACGCGCTTGCAATCTGATAACGCAGCGAGGCGATTGGCAGATTCACTGACGACATGCCGACCAGATTTTCAATACGTGACAGGCAGTCACGTGGGTTATTGGAGTGAATGGTTGCCATAGAGCCATCGTGGCCGGTGTTCATGGCAGAGAGCACGTCAATCACCTCGTCACCGCGAATCTCACCGAGAATAATACGGTCAGGGCGCATACGCAGGGCATTCTTCACCAATTGACGTTGGGTGATCTCTCCACGGCCTTCCAGCGAAGGAGGGCGGGTTTCCAGTCGCAACACATGTGGTTGGTGCAGTTGCAGCTCGGCCGCATCTTCAATGGTGATCACACGCTCACCTTCATCAATATGGCCAGAGAGCGCGTTCAGCAATGTGGTTTTACCACTACCCGTACCACCGGATACAATGACATTAAGCCGCACATTGGAGCAAAGCTCCAGGAAGCGGTACATTTGTTCGCTCATGGATTGGTATTCCACATAGGCGCTCAGCGGCATTTTATTGCGCTTAAATTTACGAATCGACACCAACGAGCCATCGAGTGATAGCGGCGGAATAATAGCGTTAAAGCGCGAACCATCTGGCATACGGGCATCCACCATGGGGTTTGCTTCGTCCACACGGCGACCTACACGCGACACAATGCGTTGTATAACACCCAGCAAATGACGCTCATCAAGGAAAGTAATATCGGTCAGATACAGCTTACCTTGCTTCTCAATATAGATACGCTTTGCTGTGTTGATCATGATATCGGAGATATCATTATCCTGCAGCAACGGCTCTATCGGGCCGAAGCCCAGAATTTCGTCAATGGCCTGTTCTTCCAGCAAGCGCAGTTGATGGGCATTCAGTGCGGCGGAAATGCTGGAGAGAATTTCGTGCGCCGCTTCACGCACTTTCTGTTTGCGGTTTTCTTCCGGCAGGGTTTGCAACGTATTGAAATTGATTTTGTCTACCAGCTGCGCCACCAGTTCTTTCTTGGCTTTCTGGAAGTCCGGCGTGTTCAGGTTGCTATCAAGGTATTTTAGCACCTTATTTTCTATCTTACCCGAAGGTTGTTTGAGGCCGCTTTGTTGCGAGGCCTCTACCAACCCGGATTGTTGACCGCCTTGCGGTGTGGCCTGAACTGCATTTTGTTGCTGCTGCTGGTGCTGCGGTGCTACGGCGGGCAGTTGCTCGCCTCCCGTATTTTGTTGGGACTGCTGCGGTTGCTGGGGCGATTGTTGTGCAGGATCAGAATCCTGAGCCGGGGGGTGTTGGGCCTGCTGCGAGGGTTCTGGCGATTGTTGCGTAGGCTGGTTCTCTGGCTGTGACGGATTGGGTTGATTGCCAAAGGGATTTTCGCCAGGAGGTTTTTTACCAAACATACAGCACCTATCAGGTTAAACGTTTCAATAAATTGTTGGGCAACACACTCAGCGGACTATTGCCCGGCTGAAATTTATGCTCTTGCGCTTGTCCATCGGGCACAAGTCCCTGTGCCAGCTCCATAATGTCGCTTGCCAGTTTGGACTTGCCCGTTTCCATGATGGTCTTGCCTTGATTCTCTGCCTCAACGGCTACGCGGATGTCGTTGGCAAGGTAGTGCGAAATGGTTTTGCTGCAGACGCGCTCAAAATCGCGACTATTGACGGCTTCTTTGTATTTGGAACCGCTGCGGTTTATCACCACTTTCACCATTTCCTGATTCAGCCCCATGTCGCGCCATACATTCAATAAGCGCGATGCATGTGTAACTGATTTGAGCCAAAGCTGTGCAACTAGCACGATCGAGTCGGAGTTACTGAAGGCGGCAGAAATCCACGGCGACCAGAAATGCGGCAGATCAAGCACAATAAATTGATAGCGCTCTTTGAGCGAATTAATCAGATCGCGGATTACTTCCGGCTGCAAGGTCGGCATAAAGCGCAGATCGTTAGGAGCAGCAATGACGTGTAGATTTTGACCATAATCGATCACCATGCGCTCAATCAAGGTGCTGTCAATGCCGCGTTCGGGATGTTCAAATAATTCCCGGATGCCGAAAGACGAATCCAGATCCAGATTTTTTGCCGCCATACCGAATTGATAATCCATATCAATCAGTACGGTAGGTTTGTGAAACTCGCTGGCCACGGTAAAGGCGGTATTGCTGGCGACGGTGCTTGAGCCATCGCCTGCAGCAGCGCTCATGAAAGACACCACCTGCGCACCGCTATTGCTTTGTGGGCCGGTGCTCTGGATTAATACTTTGCGAATATCGTCAATATTAACCGGTTTGTCGAAATAATCCGATACGCCCTTATCGATCAAAGCGCGGTAGAATTTGATGTCATTGACTTCGCCAATCATCACCACGCGCGTGCCTGGCTCACAGTAAGATGCGAGCTGATCCAACTGCTCAAGCACCCCTTCTTTGTTGGTGCCAATATCAATGACAATATAGCCGGGACTGTTCTGTGTGTTGCTAATAAAATGCACGGCATCGGCGATGTTACCCACCACGACATTAGCAAATGAGTAACCAACGGCATTGGCAACCTGATTGGCAAAATTACGGCCAGACTCATCTGGCAGAATAACCAAAACTGGGCTTTTTTCTTCCATAGCGCTCCTTATCCCTTCCTTACATATAAAGGGTTAGGCGTACTTATTCAATGGAGATATTCTCGAGCGCTGAATCGCCGATATCGCCCTGTAGCGCGCTGCGGGATGCAGGCGGCTCAAGATAGCGGCCATATGCCTGTACCGCTTTGGTGGCGTCCGGATAATCCATCAGGTTAGGACTTACAAACTGATGTTTGTCGGATACCATCTGCACCATATTGGCGGCATTAGCACATCCATGCGTGATATAGTTTAGATTGTAAGGGTTGTTGTGGCGGTCAATGAAGCGCTGTTCGCAATCACGCGCCAACACGCGTTCATACACGAGTGCCACACTGGCATCGGCTGCGGGCACATACATAGATGGCACGCCATACAGGTCAAGAATCTCCTGCGCCGCGGCACAGTTATTGTCGCCTTCCATACAGTAAAGCTCTGCGCGTGTCGGCTGGTCACGGTTTACCCATTCGGCCAGTTCATCCAAAGCAGGCTGGCTCGCTACGCTGAGATTCACTACTTCAGAGGATACATCGAGCAAACTTTCCGGTGCACCACGTGCATAATATTCTTCTGGCGGAATGGTATCGCATGCGGCGAGAAGAACTAGGCTGAATAAGAGAGCGATCTGTTTCATAATTAATCCGTGATAAATCCTACTGGTCCTTCCAGACTTGGTGCTTCAGCCGCGCGGGCAGCGCCACCAGACAGGGAGGAGAGTGAGCCATAGAACATGCTTTCCATCAGGCTGGCAGGGCGGAAATCATCGGTTGGTAGTTTCACGTCACTGCTGCGCATCGGATTCACAATATAAGGAGTAACGGCCAGAACCAGCTCAGTTTCGTTCCGTTGGTATTGCGTGCTGCGGAACAGCGAGCTGAGGATAGGTATTTCGCTCAATCCGGGAATAGACTCGATGGTTGAGGTCATGTTGTCACGAATTAAACCCGCAATCATGAAGCTTTCGCCCGGCGCTAGCTCGACCGTGGTGTTGGCACGGCGGGTCGATAGCGACGGTGCTACAAATCCATTGATCTCGATGCTGTTTTCGTTGCTGATTTCCGACACTTCAGGCTGTACATGCACACGAATACGATTTTCGCTGAGTACGTAAGGCGTAAATTCAACAGACACACCAAACGGCTTATATTCAACAGTAATGGTTTGTTCGTCCTGCGGCACCGGAATAGGGAACTCGCCACCTGCCAGGAATTGCGCACGCTCACCAGAGAGCGACACCAGATTAGGTTCGGCCAATACTTTGAACAAACCGTCACGCTCCAGCGCTTCGATAGTGCCAGCGATACCGTTGCCCGAAGAATTCAGATATGACAGGCTGCCTGTGCCAAACAGGTCTTGCGTGTCGAGATTGAAGCGATTGAACTGCACCAGACTTTCGCCAGCTTCAACCAGATTAGGCGATAAGATGCCGCCGCCTGTGGCAATCTGGAAAGGCACGCTGCCAGAGGATTTAATGGCCTGCAAACTAACGCCCAGACGCTTTAATGCCGTGCGTTGAATCTCACCCACACGGATACGCAGCATCACTTGCTGCCCAGATACAATACTCATCAGATTGATTATAGGGCTGCGGGCTTCTGCTGCACTGGTAGGTGAAATAGACTCGGTATCTTGTCCATTATTAGGGTCTTGCTTGGTGCGAATGAACTGCTCCGCGATTTCAATGGCGGTGGAGGCCGCCTGCGCGCTGCGCACTTCACCGGTGAGAGCTACTTTTGTGTTTACCATGTCTACACCGATGCGCTCATAGGGCAGGAAGTCGCGCAATGCCTTGCGAATCGCAGGTAGGTCGTAGGTTACATGAACCGTCGCCGAACGGATCAGGCGATTATCGGTGTCAAACAGACGAATGCTGGTTTGACCAAGCGATTTACCAATAACGGATACTTTGTTTTTGCCATGCACATACACATCGGCAACGTCAGGATCGGCTACAATCACCTCCCCCATATCCACAGGCGTGGTAATTAACTCGGAACGGTTGATGGGAACATAAAAGGTTGTTGCGTTGCTCGCTTGTGCGAGGCTGGTGCCAAACACCATCATACACGCAATCACACCACCCACATATTTCAAAACTTGCCGCATATTATATCTGTTCTTTGCGTTGTGCATATTGCCTAATATCCACTAGGACCCCCCGGTGGTCGACTTCGTTGCATCGAGGAACGGAAATCCTGCTCCTGCCGCTTTTCCAAGCCTTCCTCATCTTCCACACTGGTGCCGCGTACTACCGTAACCGGTATATAGGAGCCAGCGTTGGCGGAAGATGTTTGTCCGGGTGTATACCCAGTGGTATCAGAGAGACTACTTTTACGCGTTGCTGCGATATTTTCAAGCGTATCTTCGTCTTCAAGTGAACGCAATGTTAGTGAAAGCTGTCCTACCGAGGATGCCAGCCGGATGCGCTGTGCATCTTCTGGCGTGGTTTGCAGACTAACCGTTGATGGTACAATCACATTGCCTTCCGACGTAACTGAACTGCGCTGGTCTACCGCCAGCACGCGCACATTCGTTAATAAGGTTTCAGTCACCTCTTCGAATGCTTCATCATCGCGCAATTGTTTCAAATCTTCCTGACGCACCCCTTCACGTATTACACGGTGGGTCACCAGAACATCTACCCGGTCGCCCGGGAATACAAAGCCTGCCAGCCCGTCTACCACATTGGTGGAAATGGTCACCATGCGCATGCCCTGTGGCAATGTGCCTGCAATAAAGTTCGGGTCATTGGCGTTAATTACTTTGGTAGCAATAATCGGTTCGCGCGGCTGAAATGCCGAACGCGTAACCTTACCAATCAGCTTTTCACCTTCGTCTACGCCAATGACAAAGCCCGGCACCACCAGATGGCTTGGCCATGGTTGTGTGTCCAGCATGCTTTCATCGATACGTGTGCCAACGGGAATAAAGCTGGAGGCAACATATACATTTACGGTTTGAATGTCTGTTTGCTGTGGCTCTACCACCACGGGAGCAGGTTGAGGCGCGGGTTCAGGCGAGCCTGTGAAACGTAAGACTAAGAAAGCAGCAAGCGCAGCCACTACGATAGCTATTATTAACCCGACCGATCTCATAAGGTATGTTGCGCCTTTGTCTAGCTATTTACCACGTGCCTGCCGCGATGAAGAATTCAAAAATGCATGTTGTGCTTCATGCACAATCTCACTATCACATCTATAAATTTAGGGGGGCTTTCGTCAAGTCATTTAACCCAATTTTTGCACATATATCTCTAACGGACTGAGCTGCGTGGTAATTTTATCAACCGGCGCGAGCGAAGTGTTTACAGTGAATACAAGCGAAAACACGAATATTCACCTATTCTGCAAGATGAAACTTGAATTTCACGCCAATTTACGGCACTAGAGGCAGATGCATGACAAAATTCTCATATTAGATTTCGGTTCGCAGGTCACGCAGCTGATAGCAAGGCGTGTGCGCGAAAATGGTGTGTATTCTGAGATTCACCCATTTAACATGAGCGATCAGGATCTGATTAATTTTAAGCCGAAAGGTATTATTCTTTCGGGCGGGCCGGCCTCCGTGCATGTAGAAGATGCGCCTGCTGTTAATCCTAAAGTGTTTGAGCTGGGTGTGCCGGTGCTTGGCATTTGCTATGGGCAGCAAACCATGTGCGCCGCATTGGGCGGTAATGTGCAGATGGCAGATGAGCGCGAATTTGGCCGCGCCATGATCGAACCGATTGAAGATTCACTATTGTTCCGCGATGTATGGAAAAAAGGCCATTCCTATCAGGTGTGGATGAGCCATGGCGACCGCGTGGAAGCGCTGCCTAACGGATTTAGCGTTATTGCTCGCACTCGTTCAGCGCCATTCGCGGCTATTGCGGATGAATCACGTAAATTTTATGGCGTGCAGTTCCATCCCGAAGTGGTACACACTCCCGATGGCGGCCAGTTACTTAAGAATTTCACCCATTATATCTGTGGCTGCCGTGGCGATTGGACGATGGCATCGTTCCGTAAAGAAGAGATTGAACGCGTGCGCGCGAAGGTGGGATCGGGCCGGGTGCTATGTGCGGTCAGCGGCGGGGTAGACTCGTCGGTAGTAGCAAAACTACTGCATGAGGCCATTGGCGATCAGCTGCTTTGTATTTTTGTCGATACAGGTATGCTCCGCAAAGATGAAGCACAGGAAGTGCGAAAGCGCTTTGAGGATAATTATAATATTCCGCTGACCTTTGTGGATGCGAGTTTATTGTTCCTCGGCCGCTTAAGCGGTGTATCTGATCCTGAGCGCAAACGTAAAATTATTGGTGAGACCTTCATTGAGGTCTTCGACGAAGAGGCTGAGCGTGCAGGCGGCGCAGAATTTCTGGCGCAGGGCACGTTGTATCCTGATGTGGTCGAGTCAGTCTCTGTGCATGGCGGCCCTTCAGCAACGATCAAATCCCACCATAATGTCGGTGGCTTGCCAGAGCGTCTGAATCTGAAACTGGTAGAGCCCGTGCGCGAGCTATTCAAAGACGAAGTGCGATTGCTTGGCATGGAAATGGGCATGCATAATGATTTGGTTGCCCGTCACCCCTTCCCGGGTCCGGGTCTGGGGATTCGTATTCCCGGCGAAATCTCGCAAGAGAAGCTTGATATTCTGCGCAAGGCCGACGCGATATACATCGAAGAGATTCGCCGCGCAGGGCTGTATGATGATATCTGGCAGGCATTTGCTGTGTTATTGCCAGTGCGCACGGTTGGGGTGATGGGCGATGCCCGTACCTACGAATTTGTCTGTGCGCTGCGCGCCGTAACCTCAACGGATGGTATGACCGCGGATTACTACCATTTTAGTCACGAATTCTTGAGCCAAACGGCTAATCGTATTATCAACGAGGTCAAAGGCATCAACCGCGTGGTCTACGACGTGACAAGTAAACCACCAGGAACGATCGAGTGGGAATAAACTATGGCTGACGATGGTCTGATACGCGAAATTGACGAAGCCGTGCGTCAGGAGCAGTGGCAAAAACTGTGGCATAAACATGGCAAACGGTTGCTTACTATTCTGGTGATTGCACTGGCGGTGCTGGTGGGTCTGGTTGCCTGGCAGGAATATAGTGAGAGCCAACAGCGCGAATGGACGGATGTGTTATTGCAGGCGCATCAGGCTATTTTGAGCGATCAGGGCAATGAAGCGGTGCTGCTGCTGGATAAAACGGCAAAAGACGCGCCTCCCAAACTTGCGGCACTGGCGCGTATCTGGTTGGCTAAAAGCTATCTGCTAAATAACGACACCGACATGGCCGTTGCCACATTGCAAACTGCGGTGAGCAACAATGCCGATAAAGAGCTCACCGATTATGCACGGCTGATGCTTGCCCAACTAAATGACAGCGGCCAGCGTGAAGCGAACGCAACCTTCCCGTGGTATGCGCTGGAGCAATCAGCACTGCAAGGCGAACCCGTATCGACCGATGCGCAAACCGCGTTGCCGCCCAGCCTGAACAAACGCCTGCAAGAGCTGGGTGCAGCCCAGAGCCGCTAAGGGGCATTATGGCAAAATATTTCATACCATTACTAACAGCAGCTATCTTGTTAGCCGCATGTTCCGACATGCCCTCCCTGTGGGAAGGCTCCGAGCCGGAAGAGCCTAAATTACCGGGTGAGCGCATTGCTATCATGCCAAAAGAAAATGCGGTGGAAGCAGATGCGAGCCTTGAAGGCAAAAAAGCCTATGTGCCTGATTTTTCGGTTAACAAAGCATGGCCACAGCATGGGGGGCGCGCCGAGAGCCATCGGGGTAATTTTGCCCTTCGCTCAACCGAGGTGGGCGCGCGTGTCACCATTGGCGATGGCAATGGCTGGGAAACCCGTTTAGTGCCAAGCCCGGTGGTGGCGGCAGGGCGTGTGTTTGCTATGGATGCACGCGGTTACGTGTCGGCGCATAAAGCGGGCGATATCTCCACCGTGTTGTGGACATCGGATGTAGCGGTAGAGTTGGACGAGCCGGAATTGCTCGGTGGTGGTCTGGCCTATGATAACGGGCAGCTTTTCATCGCAACGGGTTATGGTAAAGTGTACGCATTGGCGGCCAATGACGGCAGTTTGCGCTGGCAACGCGCGATTAACATTCCGCTGCGTGCCGCCCCGCGTGTGGCTGAGAATAAAGTTTTTATCATCAGCGTAGATAATCAGGCCTTTGCCCTGGATACACTGACCGGTGCCGAAGTGTGGAGTGACCGCGGCATTAACGAAAAGGCGGGCTTTGTTGGCTCGGTCGTGCCGGGTTACGGCGATGGCAAAATCGTCATGGCGTATTCGTCGGGCGAAGTGCGTGCGCTCAATGCGGTCAATGGCGCAGAATTATGGTCGGATATGTTGATTCTACCGCGTCGCACCAGTGCCATTGCGGCACTTAGCGGCATCGATGCGGGCCCATTGGTGCTCAACGGCATCGTGTTTGCGGTTAGTAATACCGGCCTGATGGTGGCCAATGATGGCATTACGGGGCGTAGCATGTGGCAGCAGCAAATTGCGTCGCACTATACACCCTGGGCGCTTGGTGATTCGCTCTACATGCTCACAACCGACAATCAGTTGGTGGCACTGCAAATGGAAGATGGCCGTGTGCGCTGGGTGAGCGACTTGTTTGCTCCGCTCGATGAGGACGAACAGGAAATATTGCGTGTAGCGCCTCCGGTGGCAGCGGGTAATAATCTGCTGGTCAGCACCAATATTGGCCGTATGCTGGTGGTATCGCCGCAGGATGGTTCGGTAAATACGGAGTTTACAATTCCCGAAGATATCGTTACTACGCCGGTGATAGCTAACGGTGTTATGTATCTGCTGGATACAGACGCCACATTATATGCGTTACAATAATCATGTTTACTGTTGCACTTGTAGGCCGTCCGAATGTCGGCAAATCGACCCTGTTTAACCGTCTGACGGGCGAACGCCACGCATTGGTGGATGACACGCCCGGTGTCACGCGGGATCGCCGCGAAGGCACAGCATGGATGGGCGATATTCCGTATAAGGTGATCGACACGGCAGGGCTGGAAGAAGCCGCAGAGAACACGCTTGAACGCCGTATGTTCCAACAAACGCAAGCCGCGTTTGATGACGCGGATTTGTTGCTCATGATTGTGGATATTCGCGCCGGCATCCTGCCGCAGGACGAGTTCTTCGCCGATCTGGTGCGCCAATCGGGCAAGCCGGTGCTGCTGGTGGTCAACAAGGCCGAAGGCAAGCGTGGCGGCGAAGCAGCGATGGAAGCCTATAGTCTGGGTATTGGTGAGCCATTGCCAATTTCGGCGGAACATGGCGAAGGCATAGGTGTGTTGTATGATGCGATTCACGAACATATGCCAGAGGATATCTCGGCAGAAGAAGAGGGGATTCCCGACCTGCAGGTAGCCATTGTGGGGCGCCCGAATGTCGGTAAATCGACTTTCATTAATCAACTGCTTGGCGAAGAGCGCGTGCTCACCGGGCCCGAGGCGGGCATTACGCGTGATAGTATTGCGATTCCGTTCACATGGAAGGGCAAACCGCTCAAGCTGGTGGACACAGCAGGCATGCGCAAACGTGCCAATGTGAATGAAAAACTGGAGAAGCTGGCCGTCGCCGATTCGTTGCGTGCCATTCAGTATGCGCATGTATGCGTGCTTATGCTGGATGCCACCCAACCGCTGGAATCGCAGGATAAGCACATCGCCAGCCATATTGAGTCCGAAGGGCGTGGGTGTGTGATAGCGCTCAACAAATGGGATCTGGTGGATGACCCAGAAGAGGTGATGGAAGCGATTCGTTTTGAGGCAGAAAAAGTGATGCCCAAAATGAAAGGCCTGCCTATCATCCCTTGTTCCGCCAAAGATAAGCTGGGGCTGGCGAAGGTGATGAATGCCGCGCAGCAAGTCTATGGTGTGTGGAACCAACGCGTGTCCACGGGCGAGCTGAACCGTTGGCTGAGCGATGTGCTCATGCAGCACACGCCACCATTGGTGAAAGGCCGCCGCATCAAGATCAAATACGTGACGCAGGCCAAAACCCGCCCGCCGAGTTTTGCGTTATTTTCTAACCTCTCGGCCATTCCGGATTCGTATTTGCGTTATATGACCAATTCCCTGCGCGAGACCTTTGATTTGCCGGGCGTGCCTATTCGCCTCTTGTTACGCAAGGGAAAGAACCCATATAGTGACAATGACTGATGCAGCTGTAGAAATTGAAGGCCTGCGCAAAACCTACCGCGACAAAAGCGGGGAAGACAAGGTAGCGCTCAAAGGAATAGATTTGCGTGTGCCGCGCGGCTCGTTCTTTGGCCTGCTGGGCCCTAACGGGGCAGGCAAATCCACCATGATCAACATAATGGCCGGCCTGACGGTGAAAAGTCAGGGAGCGGTGCGCATTAATGGCCACGATATAGATGCGGCCAAGCGACAGGCGCGTATGTCGATTGGTGTCGTGCCGCAAGAGCTGGTGCTCGACACTTTCTTCACCGTGCGTCAGGCGTTGGAGATCACCGCCGGCTATTACGGCATTAAACCGAAGGATCGCCGCACGCAGGAAATCATCGATGCGATGGGGCTCACCGACAAGGCCGACATCAACGCACGCCGCTTATCAGGGGGCATGCGCCGCCGCTTGTTGGTGGGCAAGGCGCTCGTGCATAACCCGCCCGTGCTCATTTTGGATGAGCCGACCGCAGGCGTCGATGTAGAGTTGCGTACCCAATTGTGGGACTATATCCGCCAAATCAACAAAGCGGGCACTACGGTGCTGCTAACCACGCATTATCTGGAAGAAGCCGAAGAATTATGCGACGAGATCGCCATTATCAACCATGGCGAAATCATCGCGCGCGACACCAAACATAATCTGATGCGCCAGTTCGACAGTAAGGAACTGATCCTCACGCTGGAAACCGAATTGCACGAAGTGCCCGAGAATTTGCAGACGATGAGCGGTATCAGCGTGCGCGATGGCAAGCTGGCGATCCAGTATCAGCCGAGCGAAGTGTCGTTTGACGCACTCATCCAGAATGTCAAAGAAGCGGGTTATGTGATTCGCGACCTTTCCACCGAAGAGGTGGATCTGGAAGATGTGTTTGTGAATCTGACCACCAGTAAATCCGCCTAGCGGATCGTTTGCACGGCATGGGGCATTGCCATTGGTGGGCAAATATGCCAGAACCGTTCTGCACCTATATGGACCCGTAGCTCAGCTGGATAGAGCGCTGCCCTCCGAAGGCAGAGGCCAGGCGTTCGAATCGCCTCGGGTCCGCCAATTTTTGTCTATCTGTTTTCTAGAGATTTAACGGCTTCAACAATTTTTTCTTTAAGGTTTTCTCCAGCCTTGTCCAAATCTAGATGAAGTTTTTCTAGAGGCTTAATAAATTTAGTGCCGTCCATATTGCGATTATTATAATTTCTTTTATGAGAAAATACGACCCTGTTGCGTTCTTTGCGTATGGTAAGCAGTTTATTGTAATTATCTAGAATATCAGGGAAATAGAGGTAAACTAAGATCTCAATCCTTCCAAAGTTTGGAATGCCTTTGCTGCCCTCGGAAATGACTCTCTCATGATATTGATCATAAGTAATTTCATTCTTGAGAAGTAAGTTGAGCCGAAGATAATCATACGTGAATTCATCTAGCCATTTATCTAGTAATTCATACAATTCTTCGCCACGCTCTGTGAGTAGCTTCTGCTTATCATTCTTAGATCTTAATTCATGCTCTTTCTCCAAACGCTTAATGTTCTGATAGTTAGTCAAGAACACTGCGGAAAGAGCAGCGAGAGCGGTTATAATTGCAGTAGCCACGATTGCCTCCGTTAGTGAAATGGGAAAGATTTTCAGTACGTAAACCAGCTAAGCAGTTTGAATTAATACTAATGATCCGTGAATAGTGGTCAATTACTTATAACTTATACGAATCAGCTTAGCGTTCGATCGAAGGGTCGTTGGATTGTGCCAATGCATTGGCGGTGGTTTGCACCAGATCTCCCACCTCTTCCATCGAGGTGATGCCGCTGAGGGATATGCCCAACGCCGCGGCGTCTATATTGGCTTCTGCCGCCAGTGCGGCGAGGTCCTGGCTGTCAAAATCGCCATCGCGGTCACGGTCCAGATCATCCACCGAGAAGCCGTTGCCATCGCGATCAAGGGCGGCTTCTTGCGTCTCGTTTAGTCCCGTTTGTTCGACCAACGCTGCGAGAGAGGCGCGGTCGGCCGCCACATATTCGGCATTGTCGCTGGCTTCTGCACTCAGCAGATAGCGAAAATTCAGCGTGTCATAGCTGTGGTCTTTATCGAGGGTTGGTTGCGCGCCTGTGAGCGGATTGGCGCGATCTATTTTTGCACCCGTATGATTCAACCGGTCAGGTTCCTGATAATAGCGGCGCATTACGTCGTTAGCGACTGAGATAATGGGCATTTCATTGATGGCTTCGTTGAACTCTGCCGTCGACTCCATGGCCTGATGCGCCAGATCCAGCTGCCATTGCGGGGCATCCACCGTGTTGCCGTGCGCCATCGGGATCATCACGGTTTCTGCTACGGTATTTAATGCGTCGGCAATGGTTTGGCCATTAATGGTGCCATGTTGGGCCAGCTCATCTCTGAATTCGGGGTAGTCCTCTTGCCACTGATCGACAATTTCCTTTTGCAGCCGTTCGCGGTTTTCATCCATAAAGGCATTCATTACTTCAACAGCTGCCCCGCTTTGGTGCAGCAGCTCATGCAGCACCACCCGCTGGTAGGAAAAGTCCATATAATGACCATCCGTGCTGCGTACATTTACTGCGCTGATTTCACGATCACTCAGCGTTATTTCGCGTCCGAGTTTTGATAAATTGCTAAAGCCTTGGGAAATCGTGGCCTGCTCTATGCCCGTTTCCTTGCGCATAACTTCCAGCCCCTGCGCAATTTGTTGCCACTCCGGGAAAGATGCAATCTGGTCAAGCGCTTGCTCCACATGCCCGCGCATGGTTTTATCGCTTATATCCAGCGTTATATGTTCTCGCCAATCCGTCATACATAATCTTTCATTATCCAGTATAGCGGCCAAAGCTTAAGAAAGCCTGAACATGAATGACAATGATTCTCATTTACTTTGTTGAATGCGGCTGATAGCAGTATGCACTCAGAGTAATGGCGAAAGACGGAACGCGTGAGCAAGCAAACAGAGCACTACACCATCCCTTCACCTGATTATGCGCAAGCAGGCGAAGAAGCCGCACCGCATCGCGTGCAATCCTTTGAGGCTATCAATGCGCGCATGGTGCGCCAGCCAACCGACGTGGGCGGGGTGAGTTCTACAGCGTGGGAAATTACGTTCCGAGTGCCGTCTGGCTTGCAGCTGGGGCATGATGGTATTGCCGCTGGTATGCAGATAGGGCTGTTGCCCCGCAATGACGATGCGCGTGTGAATCGCCTCATATCATTATTGCGCGGTGTGCCATCACAGCCAGTCTCGGCCAATTTACCCGGGCGTGGCACGGGTGCTTTACCGCCCCAATCACTGACACCGCAGCAGGTTATTGCGCATACGCTTGATATCACCCGCCCGACACCGCAACTATACGATCTGGTGGCTTTTGAACGTCAGACCGATGCATTGTTTGACCAGCCGATAGGGGCGTTTATGCAGCGATTGCGTGCCCATGCTGAGGGGGATAAAGCCACGGCGCAGCTTTACAGCCAGCTATCCAGCCATTTGCCGCAAACAGACACGCAGGAAACAGCACGCAGCGTGTTGCAACGCCTGAGCGACAGAGGGGTGATTCGCTTTTCTGCCTGTCAGGACATGTTGCAGCAGATGGGGGTGGAGATAGAGCGCGCGGAGGATTGTAATCTGCCCGTGGAGGAGTGGCTGACACACCATCCCGGCCAGATTAGTTTTGACCAACTGGTGCAAAACCAGCCGCCATTGGCTAACCGGAAATATACGCCCAGCGAAGTGAATAAGCAGGACGGCACGCTTTCGATCTTATTTTCCGAAGTGCATGCCCCGGATCAGGCGGATCAATCGAAGCAGTATGCCGGCACGATGACGCGCCAATTAACGGATATTGCGCATCGTCTGCAGCAAGACCCAGAGACACCTATTGCGGTCGACGGGTATCTCGATCTGCGTAAACATAAATTGCCTTATAAGCAGGCACAGCAGGAAGATGCACCGATGGTGCTGTTATCGACGGGGGTAGGGTTGGCGCCCCATCTCGCGATGCTGCGCGAGGCCAATGCAGAGGGCTATACCCCGCGCGTGGCGCTATTTGCAAATGGCGGCCGCCATGCGGCAGAAGAACTGTGCGGTGATGAGGTGACGCATCTATTGGGAGAGCAAGCAGAAGCCTATCAGTTCGTGGCGTCTGCGGAAGCGGCTGAGGGACAGCCACGTTATGTGCAGGATCTGCTTCAGCTGCAGCATGAGAATGTATGGCAGGCGCTGAATGAGCAGGGCGGGCATGTCTATATGTGTGGGCTGCAGGCCATGCAGGAAGGGGCAGAACAGACATTGGCCGGGATTGCACGCCAACATGGCATGGCAGATGGGCAGGCATGGGTGCAGCAATTGAAAGACTCAGGCCGCTTGCATGCCAGTACCAGTGCGCCCGACCGTTTCTATAAAGACAAATGGCCTAAGGAAGTAGCGCGCCGTGAGGCCGAACAACGCGTGCTCTAGGCGTGTTGGAGTGCTTCGGCGACAGCGGCTATTTTTTCTAAAGCTTCTTGCCGTGTTGTGGTTTTGCGCCATACCAACCCGATTGTCCGGCTGGGCGTAGGGTTGCTGAGAGGCACATAGCAAATATTGCGCTCGTCTTTGCGGGTGGCAAGCCGCGGCATGAGGGTGATGCCCGTGCCGGCTTTCACCATCTCTCTCAGCGTCTCCAGCCCGGTTGCGCGGAAATCTTCTTCCTGTGGAATATTGTGTAGCTGACACACATCCAGCGCCTGATCGCGCAGGCAGTGCCCTTCTTCCAGCAATAGCAATTTATGCTTTGCCAGCGCCGATTGCTTGACGCTTTTCTCTTTCGCTAGCGGGTGATGTGGCGGCACGGCCAGCAAAAACTCATCATCAAAGAGCGCGTGACTCACCAGATAATCATCGTAAACAGGCAGTGCCAGCAGCGCGGCATCGAGTGCTCCGCTATGCAGCTTCTCCAGCAGCACGGCGGTTTTATCTTCTACCAGAATAAGGCGCAATTTAGGCAGAGCTTGTTTGATAGCCGGCACAAGGTCGGGAAAAATATAGCTCGCCAATGTCGGGAAAGCGCCAAGGCGGAATGTGCCAGCCAGCGGGTCATGCGCATTGGCGGCAATCTCTTCGATACTATGTGCTTCACGCAATATACGTCGTGCTGAAAGGATGATAGCCTCACCTGCCTGTGTTGGCATCACACGTTTATTCGTGCGTTCAAACAGCGCAACGCCTAGCTGTTCCTCCAGCTTTTTGATTTGTCCGCTCAAGGTGGGCTGGCTGACATTACATTGCTCGGCGGCCTGCGAAAAGTTGCGTAAATCTGCTACTGCTACTACGTAGTGTAGGTCGCGAAGGTTCATACCATTTCCGTTTCATTCATTGGTTTCACCTATCAATACCATAGAAACAATCCATTGTACATTGTTATTACCTATAGATATGATCTTAACAATCGTTAATTACCAAATAACATGTAAGGAGATTGATATGACTATTAGCGTTGGCGATACTTTCCCATCTTTTGAACTGAAAGCAGTAGACGGCAAACCATTTGCGGACATCAATATTGATAACGTATTTGTGGATGTAACCGACAAAAGCTATGCAGGTAAATGGCTGGTGGTATTCTTCTATCCAAAAGATTTCACCTTTGTCTGTCCCACCGAAATTGCCGCTTTTGGCGATCTGAATGAAGAATTTGAAGACCGCGATGCACAAGTGCTGGCAGGTTCGACCGACAGCGAGTTTGTGCATTGGGCATGGCGTAAGCATCAGGACGAGCTGCGGGATTTACCCTTCCCTATGCTGGCCGATGTAAAGCGCGAGCTGACCTCCGCACTCGGCATTCTGGATAAAAACGAGGGCGTGGCACAGCGTGCTACCTTTATTGTAGATCCGGATGGTATTGTGCGTTTCAGCATGGTGACAGATTTGAATGTAGGCCGTAACCCGAAAGAGGTGCTCCGCATTCTGGATGCATTGCAGACAGATGAGCTGTGCCCATGTAATTGGAGCAAAGGCGAAGAAACCATCGATTTGCAAGAGGCGACAGCGGACGCAGCTGCCTAATTAAAGAAACACACACCGAACGGGCGGGGCATCATAGCCTCGCCCAACCAAAGGAGAGAATCATGAGTATTCAAGCATTAAAACAATTGATGCCCGACTATGCGAAAGACACCAAGTTGAATCTGGGCAAGGTGATTTCGGAAGACAGCAATGAAGGGCTGAGTCTTAATCAAACCTATGGCATTGCACTGGCCTCGGCCTATGCAACACAGCACGCCACTATCATTGAGCATGTGCAGGCGCAAGTAGCAGACACATTAAGCGATGCCGAGGTGAACGCAGCAAAAGCGGCTGCCACCATCATGGGTATGAATAATGTCTATTACCGTTTTGTGCATCTGGCGAGCGACAAGGAATACGCACAATTGCCGGCGCAATTGCGTATGAACGTGATTGGCAGTCCAGGCATTGAAAAAGTGGATTTCGAGCTGATGAGTCTGGCGGTCTCTGCCATTAATGGCTGCGGCATGTGCATCGACGCACATATAAATGAAGTGACCAAAGCGGGCATTTCCAAGCAAGGCGTGCAGTCTTCCATTCGCATTGCGGCGGTGCTGGCTGCGGCTGCGCAAGCACTGGTAATCGAAACCGCACAAGCGGATACGCAGGCGGCGCAGGCAGCCTAAGAAACAGATTATAAAGCACACCAAAGAGGCGGCAGGGAACTGTCGCCTTTTTGCGATATGTTGAAAACCGTTGCAGTCAGCCGCATTCTCTGAGAAAGAAGAAGCAATAGTTGGGGAACGCAGCATGGATATTTTTACAATCGCCTCATGGGTAGGAGGCATCGCCTTTGCCTTTAGTGGTTTTCTTGTGGGTGTACGCAAGGAATTGGATGTGATGGGCGTGTTCATACTGTCGATGCTGACAGCCAATGGCGGCGGTGCATTGCGCGATGTGCTGGTGAACCGCACACCGTGGGTGCTGACTGACCTGTCCGCGTTTTATATGGTGCTGGGCGTGTTGATTATTGCGTTCGCATTCAAATTACAGCGTTTCGCGTGGGTCGAGAAAAGCCGCATGTTCGTGTTATCCGACTCTCTGGGGCTGGTAGCCTTCAGCGTGACAGGCGCGATGGTAGGGGTAGAGTCTGGTCTGAATATTTTTGGTGTGATGGTACTGGCATTTCTCACCGCTACGGGGGGCGGTATTGTGCGTGATGTCATGGTAAATGAAGTGCCTTCCGTCCTGAACAGCGATTTCTATGGCAGTATTGCCATTTTGCTGGGTGCCGCTATCTATGGATTGCACATCATAGGATTACAGACAGAGCTGACCGTCACTTTCGTATTTCTGGTGGCGCTGCTTATTCGGTTGCTGGCCTACCGCAAGCGCTGGCAGTTACCGCGCCTGCGGGTAGAACATGATAATTAGGCCGCCGCACTTTTATGCGTGTCTTTGCCAGGCCCGAAAGAGATTTCTTTCCAGTCATCTTCAATCGAGCTGACCAGTAAATCGCGAATCTCGCGACGCAACTGCTGGCTCATTTCCGGCACTTTCGTATCGTCAATATCGTCTAATTTTAAAATGCGCGCTATTTCGTCC
>MDTE01021865.1_pt1 | contig 22642 bp, 21 predicted proteins | sample 811231 | NCBI WGS metagenome assembly MDTE01 (sample SAMN05326651, study PRJNA326480) | marine metagenome | isolation source: seawater | place: Indian Ocean: Red Sea | collected 2010 | reverse complement strand
GCTGGTTTCAGAAGCAGTGGCTTCATCATCGGCGGCGTCAAACCGTCCCTCCGTTGCCGCTTCAGTGGTGGGAATATTCGTGGCCGCAGTCGTGGTTGTGGTTGTGGTTGTGGTTGTGGTCGTCGGCGCTGCAGTCGACACCACGATCTCCGACGGGCCGTCTTCGGTCAGCAGGGTCACCGTTCGCTCCGTCGAAACCTCGCCCCCACTGCAAGCGGCAGAGAGCAGGACCGCTACCAAGAGCGTCGGCCACAATCGGAAAGTGCCGATCTCTTCCAAGTCTCTAGCTCCCCTCCCGAGTCAAAGCGATCTCGCTGGCGCAGTCGCGGATGTCATCAGTTACGACGTCACCATCTGGCCCAGAGAACTGATCCCCAGGGTTCAACAGCCCGGTCTCGTCCGGCCTGAGCTCTCCAACATCCCAACCTCGCCCCCGCAGGCAGTCGACCAGATCGATCAAGTCCCGGTTCTCTTGTTCAATCTCGTCGGGCGACATATCTGATCGAGAGGTCTGAAATTCCTGGTACGCCTTCGAGATCTGGGTCCGACTGTTGCACAGTTGGAGCGCTGCCAAGTAGCTGGGCTGATTGACCGGGACATCCCCGAGATCGGCATTCGGGAAACCAATCCATTCGTGACCTTCGCCGTCTAGGCACCGATTGAAGTCATCGAGCGCCCCCATGAGTTTCACGCCCGGATTGATTTCCTCCTCAGCCAGAGGAACTGTCTCCTTCGTTGGGGTGACGGTTGTGGTGGTCGTTGCGGTGGTCGTTGTGGTAGTCGCCGCTGTTGTATCGGTTGCCATACGGTCGACGACAGAGGTAGACGTTTCCTGGGCGTCTGTGTTGGTCGTCGTAGCGGGGATCTCGGCCGAGGTCTCTAGGAAACCGTCAACGACTGACTCGTCGCCTTCGTTCTCAACAGCGTTGGACCCAACCGCCTCCGAGGTAGCGACGCTGGACAGAGTAGTAGTGGCCGCTCCGAAGCCCGCCGGAACGACGATCTCGGTGGCTTGATCTGCCGACAGCACGACCACCGGTCGGGCAGTGCCGTACAAGGGCCCATCAGCCGCGCAGGCCGCCAGCAGCAGAAGAGGACTGCAGAACAAGCTGAGAAAGCCTTTCATCCGATGGAACGCTAACCACGTCAGGCTGAATCCGCAGCTATCGACCCAGCAGAGAATCCGCAAGGACCATCTGCAGGGAACCGCTTCAGGAAAATGCTGGGAACTAAGGCCGATTTCCTTTGGGTGCCACCAGGAACGAGTCAAGAAACTAGATAAGCCGGCCGTGGCCTCGGGATTGAGTCCTCCTAGCCTCGCCTTGTGGCTGACTTCTTCCAGAACGGGGTGATCGCGACTCTTCACGACCTTGGTCGCCGCACGACCGAGGATCTGGAGCAGGACCTGAAAGTGTGGAGCAGCGACCGACCAATGTCACTGATCATTCCCTGCCTAGTCGCCGATCTTGACGGCCCCGCACTCGAAGGAATTCTCGACGAGTTGGCTGCTGTGCCGTATCTCGAGGAAGTGATCGTCGGGCTGGACCGAGCCCATACCGAGGACTTCGACCGGGCCCGAAACCTCTTTTCAAGACTTCCCCAGCAGCTTAGAATTCTTTGGAACGACGGGCCACGCCTTCAGGCTTTGCGAGCCGAATTGGAGGGCCAATACCTCCCACCCGGCCCTCCCGGCAAGGGACGGAACGTCTGGTCCTGTCTCGGATACTTCCTAGCCGCCGGACAAGGACAGGTTGTTGCCCTCCACGACGCCGACATTCGCAACTACGACCGATCCCTTCCAGCCCGCCTCCTCACACCGATTGCCCACCCGTCACGGCGGTTTGACTTTGCCAAGGGCTACTACCACCGGTCTTCAAACGGAATCGGCCCGACCGACGACCGAACTCCCCGGATGTTCGGTCGAGCAACCCGACTCTTTGTGACCCCGCTGGTACGAGCCATGACCACCACTTTTGGACCTTCGGGCTACTTGGACTACCTCGACAGCTTCCGATACCCACTGGCCGGCGAGTTCGCGATGACCACCGATGTGGTGGCCAACCTTCGCATTCCTTCGGACTGGGGACTGGAGCTAGGGGTCCTGTCCGAGGTCTATCGACACCTGCCCACGACCCGTATTTGCCAGGTGGACATCGCTGACAGCTATGACCACAAGCACCGCGCTCTATCGGCGGACGATCCCGACCATGGCCTTCATCGGATGAGCGCCGAAATTGCAAAGGCTCTTTACCGGCGACTGGCCATAGGAGGAACCGTCCTAACTGCCGAGAGTTTTCGCTCGCTAGAAGCTGCCTATGACCGCAACGCACTCGACCTCATCGATCGTTACGAAGCTGATGCGGCATTCAACGGCATGGCCTTCGACCGGCACGTCGAGGAGGCTGCCATACAGGTTTTTGCTCGGGCGATCGTCCGGGCTGGTGACGACTTCCTCAAAGACCCTTTGGAACCCGCCTTCCTCCCCACTTGGGCCAGGATCCGGTCCGAAATACCAGACTTCTCCGACCGACTAGTCGACGCAGTCAATGCCGACAATGCCGGTGAGATCAGCTGAAGACCAACTAGTTGGAGGTAGCCAGCAACGCTCGCATAGTGCCTCTAGGCCATGCGGTGGAGGTGATGAGAATCGAACTCACGACCTCTACGTTGCGAACGTAGCGCTCTAGCCAACTGAGCTACACCCCCGCAGGGTGGCCGATGGTAGCGGGAACGACCCGAAGGTCGGCTAGGCAACTGGTCAGTTGGCCTTGCGATTCAGGACCGCCTCGTCGCGCATGGCTGCTGAGGCACCGATCCCGCCCATAAGAGGGCCATTGGCTCGGAAAGGGACCACGATTTCCTTGCGCTCTGCCTCCGACTGATGTCGTTGGGTAACTAGAACTGCGTATCCCACGAGGAGAACGTCAATCATGAAGTGAATCATCCAGACGACACCTCCGACAGCGACTCCACCGAAAAACGTAAAGGTGGCGAGCCCTACAAGGGTTGCCATCAGGTCTCGGCGACGACGGCGAGCCGACTGCGGATCGGCGGGTATTGAGGTGGCGGTCATGTGAGCCGCCCGTAGATGCTGAGGACCGGATCGCCCGAGGGACCGGCCCACTCCAGCGAACGCGACCACTGGCCGCAGAAGCACATCCCGATTGCGGATCAGCGGCGGAACGAGCACAGCTGCCCAAAGGAGGGCAAGTCCTAGAAGGATTAGCATCCGCATCCCCTAGCCCCACTCATCGTCCACCGTCCTCCGCTCGGCTCCCTGTGGATAATTCGGCAAAGTAGTGCGGCTGCACCGGGAAATGGTGGATGACTACGCGCTTAGAGCGCGAATATTCGCGCCTATCGCGCGAAATACAGTCTCAGAGGGTGGTCGTAGGTCGCTAGACAACCTCTGTCAGGTGCTAGAACGCTCCCAGTTCCCCGACCGGCCACCCGACTTCTCTTCGAGGCGAAGGGTCTCGACAACCATTGACCGGTCCAGTGCCTTACACATGTCGTAGACGGTGAGAGCGGCCATGGCGCAGGCGGTCAGCGCCTCCATCTCGACACCTGTCCGGTCCACCGCCTCGACGACGGCCTCCACGTCTACCCGGTCCTCTCCCACCACCAGATCGACGGTGACCGAACTCAACCTAATTGGGTGACACATCGGGATCATTTCGGCGGTCCGCTTGGCGGCCTGAATTCCAGCCACGCGTGCCACAGCCAGCACGTCACCTTTAGAGACCGAACCTGTGACCAGCGCTTCGGCGGTCGCCGTTTCCACCAAGATGACGGCTCGCGCCACTGCCCGTCGAAGGGTGACGTCCTTGCCGCCGACGTCGACCATCCGAGCTCGGCCGGCGGGATCTAGGTGGGTAAATCCGTCCAGTCCGTCGCCGGCTGCCTGGTCCTCCGGTGCCGGCACGATCAACCGCCAATCTGCGACATCGAACGGGCAGGGCGGATGAAATCGACCGTCCCGATGCCATGTCCGGCCCACTTGGCACCTACCGCCTGCTCCATCAGGGTCGATACCTCTTCGTCGTCGGCACCTGAGCGCAGCAACGAACGGAGATCGTACTCGCCCACAGCAAACAGACAGTTGCGGAACTGCCCGTCCGCCGTCAGGCGGATCCGATCACACGAGTCACAAAAGCTGCGGGTCACGCTGGCCACCACGCCGATCTCTCCTGCACCATCGACATAGCGAAAACGACTTGCTGGGGCCGAGGTCCGAGTGACCGGCTCCAAAGGAAAAACCTCGCCGATCCGCTCCAGAATCTCATCCTGACCGACCACGGCCCCACCAGACCAAGCCTCGTCGGCGTCCAACGGCATGAACTCGATGAAGCGGATCACGACCCCGCAGTTGCGTCCGAAGCGGGCAAAGTCAACCAACTCATCGTCGTTGACACCCCGCATTACAACGGCATTGACCTTCACCGGATTGAGGCCAGCGTCGATTGCCGCTTCTATACCGTCCAGGACACGAGGAAGTTCGTCACGCAAGGTGAGTTCGGCGAACCGCTCGGGTTGAAGAGAGTCCAGAGAAACATTGATCCGTCTTAGGCCGGCTTGGGTCAATGGCTCAGCCAGTAGCCGAAGGGTCGCCCCATTAGTGGTTAGGGACAGATCTACACCGAGTGCGGCCAGTCGTCTGACCAGATCTGGGAGATTGGCCCTGACGGTTGGCTCCCCGCCAGTGAGGCGGATGCTTTCGATCCCGTGGCGCTCAACCAGCAGGCGGGCCACCCGCTCGATCTCCTCAAAAGTCAACAGTTCCGATCGTGGTAGCCACTCAAGTCCATCGGCCGGCATGCAGTATCCGCACCGGAAGTTGCACCGGTCTGTAACCGAAATGCGTAGATCACGATGCAGTCGACCAAAGCCGTCAATCAAGGAGCGGTTCACACAACTAGCGTACGACGCCTATCCGGCGCGAAACACGGCCGGGGGGGTTCCAACCAGCGGTCATGACAGCAGGATGACCTCGACCTCTTCACCATCAGCTAACCCATCGCCGTCAGGGAGCACCGCCAAACCGTCGGCTGCCGCCATGGCCGTAAGGTGGTGCGAACCCTGTCCGCCGGCCGAGACCACACGAAACCTGCCGTCCACCACTGCTGTTCGTACGCGGGCGAAGTGCACTTTTCCATCGGGGCGGCGAGACAGACCCCCGTCGACGACAGCCAGCACCCGCCTCCGATCAAGTTCCGTGTGACCGCCCATTGCCCGCAACGCCGGCCGAGCAAAAAGCTCAAACGACACCATCGACGACACCGGATTGCCCGGAAGACCAAAGACCGGCACGTCGTCCACCAGGCCGAATGCCAAGGGCTTTGCCGGCTTAATGGCCACCTGCATCCATCGCATGTCACCGATGCGGTCCAAAACAACCTTGACGTAGTCAAAGTCACCCATCGACACGCCCCCCGAGGTAAGTAGGGCGTCACATGCTGCCACCCCGTCGACAAGGGTCTGAGCTATGGCGTCCTCGTCATCGGGGACCCAGCCCAAGTCGACCGGCTCAGTACCCATTTCGCCCAGCAAGCCAAGCAAGGACGGGCGGTTGGCATCGCGAATCTGCCCACGGGCCAACTGACCAGCACCCTCTGCAAGTTCGTCTCCTGTCGACATCACCCCCACCCGGAGCCGTCTCCATACCGGCACCCGCTCAATACCGATACTTGCCAATACCCCGAGGTGCCCAGGACCAAGGGTCGTCCCAGCAGGAAATGCCTCGTCACCGACTGCCAAGTCCTCACCTGGATGGCGAACGTGATTGCCGACCGGAACCTCCACCTCAATCCGAATTCGGTCATCGCCGATATCTTCTGTTCGCTCGACCATGACCACTGCGTCGGCGCCGGGCGGCATCGGCGCTCCAGTCATAATTCGAGACGCCGTGCCAGCAGCCACTGTGATTCCTTCGGCGATCGGATCTACGCCGGCAGCCACCGTGCCGGCCACTTCCAGATCTACCGGAGCACCGACCGTGTCCGCCGCCCGCAGCGCAAATCCATCCATAGCGGTATTGGCGAACGGTGGCACGTCCTCCGGGGAAGAGACCGACGCTGCCAAAACCAGCCCTCTGGCATCGGTCAAGTCGACCTGAATCGGGACTGGCGCCGGGCAACGCTCGATTATGTAGGCCCTCGCTTCAGTTAGCGGAATCATCGACCGAAGCCCCGTTCCTCACCAGCCACCAGACGGCGGATGTTTTTCTCGTGGCGCATCAACACAACCGCTGCAATACCGGCAGCCACCAGAAACTCGCACCAGCCGCGACCAGTCAACGCCACGCCGACCGGCAGGGCTACGGCAATCACGATCGACCCAAGCGAGGCTTTACCTGAGACCCGCGCCACCAAGGCAAAAAGCGCAGTCACTACCAAGCCAACGACTGGGAACAACACCAACGAACCACCGCCGCCGGTAGCCACCCCCTTACCCCCCCGGAACCGACGGGTCACCGGGAAAACGTGACCGAGCGTGGCCGCACCCCAACAGGCAAGACCTAGCGAGCGATCGCCCGCCAGAAGACCGATGCCCGTCGCTAAAGCACCCTTTCCGACGTCAGCCACGAAAACCATTAGGCCGGCCCAACGTCCTGCAGTCCGATACACGTTGGTCGCACCGGGGTTACCAGACCCTGTAGCGGTTGGATCCACTCCGCGACGTCCAGCCACCAAATGGGCTGAGGGCAATATCCCCATCGAATAAGCCGCGACGACAAGTAACCAGCCCTCAGGACCGAACAACCTATCCATGGCCACCAGCATGCCCGACTAGCCCGGTCGACCCGTTCCTTCGGACCGATACGCTATTGCACGCCCAGCAGCGAGGAATCCGACCTAACCCATGCCGACGTACCAATACCGTTGCCAGTCCTGTTTTGACGAGTTCGAGGTCCGCCAGTCGTTCAACGATGAGGCTCTGACGATCTGTCCGGATGAAGCCTGCGCTGGCCCAGTGTCGAAAGTATTTAGCGGCGTTGGTATCGCGTTCAAAGGCGATGGTTTCTACAAGAACGATCACGGCCCAACGTCCAAAGCCCGCCAGACAGACACGGCCTCCTCCTCATCCGACTCAGCTTCGAGTTCCGAGACATCGCCCAGTTCAGATTCGAAGAAGGAAGTCGGACCGAGCACCTCGTCGTCGGGATCAGATTCCTCCGGCGCAGCCTCCTCGGGGAGCAACCAGGCCAGCACTGCCGCCGCCTCGACTTGAGCGACCGCTCAACTTCAACGGCCCGTCTGGGGCCCGACTCTGCAGCCAGAGATAGTCCATCAGCGGACTCCAGCGATCAAAAGTCCTAACACCACAACCCCGACGGCCACCCGGTAGGCCGCAAACCCGCCGAGACCCGACCTAGCCACAACTCGCAGCAAGAGATTGACGGCAATCCAGCCACTTACCGCCGAGGCCAACATGCCTACAGCGAAGGGAGCCCACCATCCGGCCGGCACCGACAGGTTGAAGGACGACGCCAGACCTGCGCCGGCAATCACCGGAAGCCCCATAAGAAAAGACAATCGAGCTGCCTCGGATCGCTCCATTCCCATCCCACGGGCCATGGTCAGGACTACACCAGAACGTGACACCCCCGGCTGAAAAGCCAAGCCCTGTGCCACCCCAAGCCAAGTAGCCCTCCGGAAAGTCAGGTCTTCCATCGTCGCCGCCTTGTGAGACGGTCCACTACCTGGTAGCAGACCTGGCCGACGGTCGAATACCCACATCAGGAGACCGAAGCCGATAAGTGCTGCGGCAACTACCCACGTTCTATCGCCCAGATCTCCACCAACTGCCATCACCACCAAACCCAGAGCGGCAGTGATCACCGCAGTAAGGCCTAGGAGGCAGGCAAGGCGGGCATCGCCCACGGGAGGACCGCCTATCCGAATCCAACGAAGGCCAGCACCGATATAACGGGCCAAATCAACCCGCAGATAGGCCGCCGCACCAAACAAGGTGCCGATGTGGAGTGCCACATCAAAGGCGTCTTCCAATGCTTGGTCGCTACCGAAGTCATCCCAGCCAAAGAACCACGGCACGAGGGATAGATGGCCGCTTGACGAGACGGGCAGAAACTCGGTCAGTCCCTGCACGAGGCCGAAGAAGATCGCATGCAGGAGAGGCAAGACCCAGCGCCTTCCGACGCCCTAGCGCCCAGAGACGGTCAGTTCGCCAACCACCAGAGTCACGCCAGCGGCCCGCATTGGAAGCCACTGGACATCGTTCCCCACTGCGATGAGGTCATAGAGCATTTTCTGGATTGTGGAGGCAATCGTGAATTCGCGGACCGGCTCAGCTAATTCGCCACCGCGGATCCTCAGACCTTCAGCGCCGGTCGAGAAATCTCCACTAACCGGATTAACCCCAGAATGAAGTCCGCTGACCCCTTGTATAAGAAGCCCGTTGTCAATGGAGGCCACGAGATCGGCAGGGCCGCTCTCGCCTGGAGCCACCTTGACGGCCCGCGCCCCGACTCCCGGCGTAGACGAGTAACCACGCACGGCTGAACCAGTTGAGGCGGTGCCGGCGCGTCGGGCTGTCTCACTGTTGTGGACGAACCGCTCGAGCCGACCGTCGGCCACAAGCAAATTGCGCCGGGTGGCCAGACCCTCCCCATCCGCAGCCGTGGCCGACGTGGCTTCTGGGTCTGTTGGGTCATCTACAAGTGTCAGCAAAGGTGCCGCTACCTCATCCCCTAGGCGACCGGCAAAAAGTGACCGGCCCTTCTGAACGGCCTCGCCGCTAAGTGTCCCGGCAACAATCATGAGAAACTGGGCGCTCACCCACGGATCCAATACCACCGTGATCCGCCCTGAGTCCGGCTTGGTGGCTCCCAACATCCTGGTGGAACGTTCGGCGGCCTCCGAAGCGGCGAACTCGACATCGAGGTCACCCGGAGCACGACCGAGGGAAAAACCGAAGCCGGTCTGAGTTTCACCGTCCTGTTCGGCTAGCGCAAATGCTGACAAGAAACATCCGGTCTCACGACTGGTGGATCGGATCCCGGTTGTAGTCGCCACCGCGCCAACGGCGACCGAATCACCGTATTCAGCCGACTCAACCCCAGTAATCCTTGAATCAGCAGCACGAGTCTGCCGCTCCAACTCGAGGGCCATAGCGACCTTGTCGGCTGTCGGATGCCCCTCCAACTCCGGGCGATACAAGTTCAAGTCGGCGAAGGGCACCCCATCAGGTTCAGCCACGGCGCAGTACTCGTCAGGCGTGGCGAACTCCACGTTGTCGCGCGCCTCCTGCAGTACCTGGGTGGCGGAGTCACCTGCGAGGGTCCCCGCGTAGGCGAAGCCTTGACGTCCGTCACGGACAACTCGTATACCGACGCCCTGAGACTCCGCAGAAGTCAGCGACTCGACTTGGCCCTCGTAGGCCCGGATCTCGGTCTCGCACTCGTGAACTACGACGGCCTCAACTTGCTCGCCGGGTGCCGCCATCTCAACAACCCGCTCCGCGATCGCGAGCAGGGCGGCCTCGTCGACCGAGCCGTTCCGGTTTGGAACGTCGATACCCGCGACCATCTCAGGCTGCCGTTCCGCCTACGGTCAGTCGGGCGACTCGCAGCGTAGGCGTTCCGTCCCCCACTGGAACCCCCTGACCGTCCTTGCCGCAGGTCCCCGGCGAACCCATGGCGAAGTCGTGGGCAATGGCGTCAATCGCTAACAGCACCTCAGGACCGTTACCTATTAGGTTGCCGTCGCGGATGGGAGCAGAAAGGCAACCGTCCTTAATGAGATAGGCCTCGGTCATACCAAAGACGAAATCACCGGTAGCCGTGTTGACCTGACCGCCACCGAGTTGGGCTACGTATACGCCCTGATCAGTACCGGCCAAGATGTCGGCGGGCTCGGCGGAACCGGGCTCCAAGAAGGTGTTCGTCATTCTCACCATGGGTAGGAACCGGTAACTCTGTCGTCGGCCGTTGCCCGAACCCTGCCGGCCCTCTCTGGCCGCCCTCAGTCGGTCCCACATGTAATCGGTCAGCACACCGTCCTCAATCAGTACGTTGCGCTGGGCCGGCCGGCCTTCGTCGTCAACAGCAAACCGCCCCCACTCGCCGACCATGGTGCCATCGTCGACCAGGCTCACGCTGGGTGCAGCGACTGTCTCTCCGCGCCGCCCGGCAAATACCGACGCCGACTTGGCCACCAAGTCAGCTTCTAGACCGTGGCCGCAAGCCTCGTGGAAGAGAACACCTCCCCCGCCGGGACCAACCACCACCGGCATCTCGCCACTGGGTGCCGGAACTGCGTCGAGTTTGGTCAATGCCCGCGAGGCCGCCTTTCGGGCCAGGTCATGCACGTCTACCTCATCAAACAACTCGAACCCTGCCGTACGTCCGACAGATTCCCGACCTGTCTGGAGGCCGGTGTCGCCGGAAGCCACACAGGACACGGAGAAAAGGCTGCGAACCTGATGGTCACCGGTAAGTAGTCCCTCACTATTGGCTATTTGGATCCGCCTCTGGGAGTCGGCGTATCGGGCCGTGACTTGACTGATAGCCCCGCCGGTAGAACGGGCGGCGTCGTCCGCCTGCTCCAGCAGGGCTACCTTTCGGGCCTTGGGCACGTCCTCGGGAAAAATCCGCACGAACGCTGGAGCGGGACCCGACGAGCTGTCGAGGTCGACCTGGCGAACACCACCTCCGCCGGAATTAGCCGCTGCTGACGCTGTCTCGGCGGCTGCACGCAATCCGGAGAACGATAGGTCCGCCGTGTGGGCGAAACCGGTCGTCTCGCCGCAAACCACTCGGATACCGGCACCCCGGTCGCGACCACTCGAAAGCTCCTCAATACGCCTGTCGTCGAGCACCGCTGACGTGGACCGACGATCCTCGACGAAAACCTCAGCGAACTCGCCGCCAGTAGACATGGCGGTGGCCAGAGTGGACTGCAGGAGGTCTGGATCGAGCATCGACTCCAGTACGTGGCCTTTTTCCATGATCATGCTCTCCTCACCGCCCCGCCGGTCGGGCGTAGGGTATCGTCCATGCCCTCGATGCCCGGGGTGCGCGGTCGCGACGCACACACCGTTGCCGATACCCGCACGGCAATACCGTCTCGGTCCGGCGATGCATACGTCTCGAAGCGCCTCTTCTACTGGCCCTTCCAGAGGAGGCCAGTATGTATGCCGTGAACGAGTCCCTTCCCGATAGCGAGACCAGCGCGGAAAGGCGCGTTCAGATCAGCTATGTGGCACCCCTCCGCTCAGGCGCTGGAGTTGACACCAGAACCGTTCGCACCGACGTCCGGTCGCCATCGCGACGGTTGATGAGGCGGGACGTGGAGATGAGCAGCATTGGGAGCATCACTGCGGGGAACCGACTCTGTTGGTCGGCCGACTGGACGGCTAGACGGCGGACCTGCCAGAACGATTAAGAGACCGCCCGGCTAATGACCGATAACGCAAGCAACGGTGCACCAACGACCCGCCTGCGGCGCGACCACGGTCCTGGCAGTGGTTTGCACTGGTGGGCCGAAGTCCTTTTAATTCTCGGCTTCTACTTCGTCTACTCGCTAATCCGTAATCTTTTCGGGTCCGAGTCTGTCAATCCGGCCGACGCTCTGGCAAATGCCGAACGAATTATCGGCATGTAGCGGGCCCTGGGCCTCTATGTGGAACTAGAGATCCAGAAAGCCTTCCTGGACACCCGTTGGTTCATTCAGTTCTGGAACCTCTTCTACGGCACGTTTCATTTCGGCGTCACGATCTTTGCCCTGGTCTGGGTATACCGGCGCTTTCCTCATCTGTACGCGCGACACCGATCCACTTTCCTGTGCACAACCGGCTTGGCACTGATCGGCTTCGCCTTGTTCCCGCTGATGCCACCTCGACTTCTATCTGACTGCGGCGAATACGGTGCGTGTCTTGCAACTCTGCACCCTTACGTCGACACAGTGACGGACGTTGGAGGCCTGTGGTCCTTTGACTCAGGCACCATGCAAAAGGTCAGCAACCAATACGCGGCGATGCCAAGCCTCCACTTCGCCTGGGCCTCGTGGTCGGGACTGGTGCTATGGCCCACACTTCGGTCGCCATCGCCCTGGTCGAAGGTTTGTCGGGTCCTAGTAGCCATCTACGCCCCAGCCACCCTTTTCGCGGTGGTGGTGACTGGAAACCACTACTGGTTGGACGCTGTTGGCGGCCTCGTGGTCCTCGGAGCCGGTTCCGTGATGGCATCACTGTTGGTCCGAGCCTGGGAACGTGCCCATCGCGCCTGATGGCGAACCCAACTCGGGCGGTACCGTTCACCCTCGTGCACCTAGATGCCCTAAGGACCACTGCCGATCTGCGGTCCCTCGGATCCGAAGAACTGCGATCGCTCGCCGAAGATCTACGCGGTCGAATCGTCGACACTGTGGGTCGCACCGGTGGCCATCTGGGCTCCAATCTCGGTGCGGTGGAACTCACTATCGCTCTACACCGCGTGTTCGAAAGTCCACGTGACGCCATCCTCTGGGACACTGGCCACCAGACATACGTCCACAAGTTGCTAACCGGCCGAGTCGCCGATTTCGAAGGTCTACGCCAGGCCGGACGCCTTTCCGGATACCCGTCGCGGTCTGAGTCGCCCCACGACTGGATAGAAAATTCTCACGCCTCGACTGTGCTGTCATATGCCCACGGACTGGCTGCAGCACGGGCCGCCAATGGTGAACGGGGCCGCGTAGTGGCCGTGATCGGCGACGGGTCAATGACCGGCGGAATGGCCTTTGAGGGACTAAACAACCTCGGACACAGCGGCCACCGCGTAACCATCGTTCTGAACGACAACGGTCGCTCGTACGCCCCGACGGTTGGTCGCCTATCGGAGAGCCTCATACGTATTCGTTCCAACCCCACCCTGATGCGCCGCCAAAAGCACCTTGAGGACCTGGCTGAACGGCTGCCCTGGGTGGGCGAGTTATTCGAGCGAGGTATTAGCGCCACCAAGGCCGCCCTGCGGGAGATGTTCGAGCCCACCGCATTCTTCGAAGCGCTCGGCGTCCACTACCTAGGCCCATTCGACGGCCACGACGTAGCCGAGATGGAAGATGCATTGACCAACGCTGCGGAGTTCGACGGTCCCGTGGTAGTCCACGTGCTGACCCAAAAGGGCCGCGGTCACGCCCCGGCCGAGCAGGACCCTGTAAAGCATATGCACGACACGGGTGCCGTTAAGCCAGGTAGTTACACAGAGGCGTTCACCGAGTCACTGTTGAAGGCCGCCGAATCGCGTCCGGAGTTGGTGGCCATAACTGCTGCAATGCCCGACTCCACCGGCTTACTCCCCTTCCGTGACCGCTTTCCGGAGCGCTGCTTCGACGTGGGCATCGCCGAGCAGCACGCTGTGACGGCAGCAGCCGGCATGGCGATGGGAGGCCTACGTCCAGTGGTAGCGCTCTACTCCACCTTCCTCAGTCGGGCCTTTGACCAAGCCAACCTAGACGTCGGCCTCCACGGACTGCCGGTGGTCTTTTGCCTAGATCGGGCGGGAATCACCGGTGACGATGGAGCCTCACACCACGGCGTGATGGACATGGTCTTGCTATCAAAAATCCCCGGGATGGTGGTCTTGGCCCCATCGTCGTATCAAGAGCTCCAGCAGATGTTCGAGGACGCTCTGAACTTAGGCGACCGGCCGGTCGCCATCCGCTGGGCTAAGACATCCGCCCCACACGTGGGTTGGGAAGAAGTCGGCCGAGGTCTCAAGGCCCGTCAGGTCCGCTCTGGTAACGGCTCAGTGTGTCTGCTGGGTGCTGGAAAGATGCTGGCTTCAGCGATCGCCGCCGCAGCCGAACTGGCAACCTACGGCATTGACGCCACAGTTTGGGATCCCCGGTGCATCCGTCCACTCGACGAGGCAATGCTCAACGACGCCAGTCGACACAAACTTGTAGTCACCATAGAAGATGGATTTCGCGAAGGCGGCTTTGGGGCAGGGGTGCTGGACGATCTCTCCGCGCGCTCACCGGAAACCCACGTGGTCGTCCTGGGTGTGCCAGTAGAACACCACGCCCACGGTTCTGTGGACGAACTGCTGGCTTCCTTTGGGCTAGATGGTCCCGGGGTGACCGCTACCGCCCGCTCCCGCCTGCATTAACCATCAGTCTCCCCAACCCTTACCGCAGACGATCCGGCTTAAAGCAGTCGTCAGGAGTAGAAGGGGTTGTCGCCAGCCGAGTGGTCGGTGGCATCAACCACCTCGGTGATCTCAGGCACTGCTTCGAGAATGGCCCGCTGGATGCCCTCCGTCAGTGTGGCTTGGCTCATGGCGCAACCCTGACATCCTCCACCCATAGTGACATAGGCCGTGTGGCCATCTACCCCGATCAGGGTGGCGAAGCCGCCATGGGAAGCCAACATCGGGTTGACGTTCTGGTCCAATAACTGTTCGATACGTTCAGGGACCTCGCCGACCAACTCCAGTTCACCGACGTCTCCCAGTGGGTTGGGTCGGTTCGGATTGCGGATCACCAGCCCTCCCTGAGCCGGGTTGCTGGGCAAATCGAGAGTTGCGCCCGCAAGTTTCGAGCGACTGTCGGAGCCAACAGCCATTTCCAGGACAGCGCTGGCACCAGACGGACCATCACTCCGGACCGACCAACGATGGCTGTCGTCGGGAAGTTCGCTAACAGGTACGAAGGCGAGGTCATAGACGTAGTCCACCCCGTTCACCCCGGCCACATCGACCAGAAGAGCAAGCGTCGACGGCTCATCATCCTGCCCATCGCGAACCTCTAGCACCTTGGCCAGCGCCCCATCGGTAACCTCCAGAACAGCTGCTGTGCCGTTCTCTAAAAGGTCACCATCTCGATCCACGGCCTGCTCTTCCACACCCCGCTCGCTCATGAGGCTAAGGGTATCTGTGGACCACCGACGCCCGGCTGCGACAAGGCTCGGCAGTAGGTTTTGGTGATGGACACATCGAAGGATCGAATTCCCGTCACCCTTGCCGACTGCGACGGGGTGGCCGTCGTGTCGATTGACGACGGAAAGGCCAACGCTCTGAATCACCAATTGCTTGAAGCTTTGTCCGGTGCGCTGGAAGAAGCATCCAACGCCGACGCAGTCGTGATTGCCGGCCGGCCGGGCCGCTTCTCGGCTGGCTTCGACCTTGAGATCATGAACCGAGGTGGCATCGATGCCCGCGATCTTTTGGCCGCTGGCGTCGACGTCTTCCTCAAGGCTTACATGCACCCTCGACCAGTTGTCGTATCCTGCAGCGGCCATGCCATCGCTGCCGGCGCCATCATCCTGATGTCCAGCGACATTCGGATCGGTGCGCATGGCGACTTCAAGCTGGGAATGCCCGAGTTGACTATCGGAATGCCGCTGCCGTTCTTTGCGACGGAACTAATGCGCGACCGACTATCAACACGACACCTCGGAGCTGCCCTACTCGGAGAGATGTATGGCCCCGCCGAAGCCGTTGAGGTCGGCTTCCTTGACGATGTCGTAGCCGCCAACATTGTCTTGGAATCCGCGACCGAACGGGCTCGGGCGCTGGCCCCGATCAGCCGAGGTGCCCTGCAACGCACCCGCCTGACCTCACGAGGCGCAGTAGCCAACGCCATCCGCGCTGGCTTAGTTGAGGACCTTTCCCACTTCGACGTCGCGCCCTGAGGCTGCTGTTCCATGCACGTTCCCGACGAGCCGTACGACGGACTCTTACTGGTCGCCTTCGGTGGTCCCGAATCGCCCGACGAAGTACAACCATTTCTTGATCGGGTGACGGCGAACCGGCCTATCCCCCCGGAACGTCTTGCTGAGGTGGCCGATCGTTATCAGTCAGTGGGTGGCCGTTCGCCGCTCAACGGTCGCTTGCGCAAACTTCTCGGTGCCGTATCGGACCGTCTGATCGAGCGGTCTATCGACCTCCCAGTCTTTTGGGGTAACCGCAATGCACCGCCGCTGTTAGCCGACACCGTGGCAGCCATGCATGACGCCGGCGTACATCGAGCGCTGGCCTGGATCGCTTCACCCTTCGCCTCCTATAGCACTTGTCGGCAGTACCAGGAGGATCTGGCCATGGCTAGAGCTGCCATGGGATCAAGTGCACCCACAATCCACCCAATCCGTCGCCACCACGACCACCCGCTACTGGTTGCGGCCGCCGCCGACCGCCTCGCCGAGGCTCTAGACCAACTCCCATCCAGCCGACGTGACCGAGCGCATCTGCTGTTCTCGGCTCACAGCATCCCCACTGGACTCTCGGCTACCTGTGACTACGTCGCCCAACTCCACGATCTGGCCGGCCTCGTCGCCGACCAGGTGGACCCTGAAGGTCACCACGTTCGGGAGGTGGTATGGCAGTCTCGAAGCGGATCGCCGCAGGTTCCGTGGCTGGAACCCGACGTGGGCGACCGTATAGAGGCGCTGGCCGAAACTGGTGTCGAAGCCGTGGTGGTTTCCCCTATCGGCTTTCCCGTCGAGAATTTCGAAATCGCTTGGGACCTAGACGTGGAAGCCGCCGAGCGCGCCAAAATCGCTGATGTGGCGTTTCAGCGGGCTGAAGCGGTCGACGACGACCCCCGGTTCGCCGAGATGATTGTTGAACTGGTGATTGAGCGACTCGACCATCGTGAGGAGCGGGCCGCAGCCGGTTCGCTGGGACTATGGCCCGACGCCTGTCCGGCCGACTGCTGCCCTGCGCCCGGCATCCCCAAGCCAGGAGCGGCGACAAGATAATTTTGATGGCGATGAACCATGCCCGAATCGCCACGGAGGCACTTCGCTTCCGCATGGGGACTTTCTCCGCTGGGTCCGAATCGCCACCTATCCTCGATCCGGACGAGGCAGGTGCGATCTTGGTGGCGTGCTGCGACCCGGGAGTCGACCATGCCCTGCGGTTGGTTGGTGAGACTTGGTTCCAGGCTGGCCTCTCGCCAGAACAAATCGATCATCCGTGGTCGCCAGTAGACGTGGCTCGTCTGCGTTCGGTCGGCGGCACCCGGCTCTTGGATGCCTTGGACGAACTCGTCACTGGCGTCTCCCGCTGCCGCGTCCGCCACTAACTCCGAGGGCACCACCTGTACGGTCGCTGGTGGGCAAGGTCACACCCCACCGACAACATGTGATGGTTGGGCAGACCCGGCCCGACAACCGAGATCATCAGACCAGGACCCACCCGAGCGAGACCCATCAGAACGAGGCCGGACGTGGCAACCCAGCAAAAACTCATTGAGGACCCCGAGGACTTTGCCCGCGAGGTAGTCCCAATTCCTGTCGAGCAGGAGATGAAGGAATCCTTCCTCGCATACTCACTCTCGGTCATCACCTCGCGGGCTATCCCCGATATTCGGGACGGGCTCAAGCCTGTTCAGCGTCGGATCCTCTACTCGATGCTTCGCATGGGCGTTCGTCCTGACTCTCCCCATCGCAAGAGCGCTCGGGTGGTGGGTGACACCATGGGCCGATACCACCCACACGGTGACGCCGCCATCTATGACGCCCTCGTCCGCATGGGTCAGTCCTTTGCGCGGGGCATGACACTTGTCGACCCACAGGGGAACTTTGGATCTCTAGACGACCCACCGGCTGCCCCCCGCTACACCGAATGCCGACTCACTGAAGCCGCCATGGCCATGGTCAGAGAGTTAGACGAAGAAACCTGCGAGTTCCGTCCCACATACGACGCCGAGGCCACCGAACCCGCCTACCTACCGGCGCTGCTACCCAACCTTCTCCTGAACGGCACCACTGGCATTGCCGTCGGCATGGCCACCAACATGCCGACGCACAACCTGGCCGAAGTCCACGCTGCGGTCACCATCGTGATGAACAAGCGTCGACCCAAGCCCTCTATCGACGAACTGCTGGCCGTCCTCCCCGGACCTGACTTTCCCAGCGGCGGCATTGTGGTCGACGATGGAATTCGAGAGGCCTACGAGACAGGGAGAGGATCCATCCGTATCCGGGCGAAGGCGCATGTCGAAGACATAGGCCGAGGCCGACAGGCCATCGTCGTCACCGAACTCCCCTATCAGGTCGGCCCCGAACGGGTCATCGGCAAATTGAAGGAACTGAACGAAGCTGGAAAGGTCACCGGGATTGCCGACTTCAAAAACCTGTCGGATCGCCACGCCGGACTCCGGCTCCAGGTGACGGTCAAGCCTGGACACAATCCGCAGGCCGTACTCGGAGAGCTCTACCGCCTAACTCCGCTCGAAGAGTCGTTCGGCATCAACAATGTGGTGCTTGTCAATGGTGAGCCGCGCACTGTCGGGCTGTACGACCTCTGCCGCCACTACATCGACCATCGTCTCAACGTGGTGGTCCGCCGCACGAAGTTCCGTCTAGCCCGCGCTGAGGAACGGCTCCACATCGTTGCTGGACTCCTAGTGGCGCTTGAAGCTATCGACGAGGTGGTATCCATCATCCGCGCGTCAGAGGACACCACAGTGGCCCGCAAGGCCCTGATGAAGCGTTTCGCCCTCTCACGCGTTCAGACCGACCACATCCTGGACATGCCGCTGAAACGCCTCACTGCTCTAGAAGTCCAACGGCTTGAGGAGGAAAAAGCAGGATTGGAGGAGGCCATCGCCGCCCACCAAGCCCTTCTAAGGTCCGAGAAGCGGCAACGCACCCTTGTTCTCGACGAATTGGGCGCGGCGGTCGACCAGTTCGGGCGGGAGCGCCGCACTGAGATTGTTGATCCAGACGATCTACCGGTATTTGAAGCCGCAGCAGTAGCCGATGATGTGGATGACGAGCCGTGCGTGATCACGCTGTCAACTTCAGGCCAGATTGGGCGGGTACCCGCCGAGGGCGGAAAGCGAGCCACTCCGGGACGGCACGACGTACTCGTGAGCTCCGTGCTGACCCGCACCACCTCCATGGTCACAGCGGTGACTTCCGAGGGGCGCGCCCTCCAAGCGCTGGCCGCCGAGCTAGCGGACGGCCAAGGTCGAGCCCGCGGAGCCGGCGCCGCCCAGGCCTTCGGCACCAACCGGGGCGAAGTCATCGAAACTTTGACCGCCGAAGGTGACGAACATCTGGTGCTCGTCACCTCTCTTGGGTTGGCCAAGCGCCTAACTCTCGAAGAAGTTCGTAATACCCGCGGCGGGAGGACCCTTCTGAAGCTGAAACCAGGCGACCGGGTTACAGCAGCGTTCACATCTCCAGACGGCATCGACGTCGTATTGGTGTCCTCCGACGGGCAGGTGTTGCGTACACCCATCGATGGAATCAGCACTCAGGGACGCGGAGCAGGCGGCGTAGCCGGCATGAAGGTCCGACCCGGTGCAACGGTGGTGGCAGCCTGCCCGGTCCTGGCCGACGACCCTCTGGTAACTGTGACCAGCGACGCCTGCATCAAGGCCACACCGATCGCCGAATTTGAAACCAAAGGACGCGGAGGCGTCGGTGTCCGTGTCACGAAGTTGGCTGATGGGGCCTCGCTTACGATGGCTTACATCGGACCAACTATGGGGCTACTGGCTGTCATGGCCAGCGATGACGACCCCCGAAAGCCCGATCCAACCCCGGTTCCCTTGATTCTCGATGCGACTGGGCGCGACCTGGTCAGCCCAGCCAGCGAGCGACAGATCCTGGCTCTCGGACCAGCGAGGTGGTGACGGTGGCGACCAAGACGAAAGCCTCGCCAGACAAGCCCAAAGCGAAGGCAGCGCCAAAGAAGAAGGCGTCGGGCAACGGCTACGACGCTGACGCCATTCAAACTCTCGAGGGCCTTGAAGCAGTCCGAAAGCGTCCCGGAATGTATATCGGTGGTACGGGCGCCCCGGGTCTTATGCACCTGGTATGGGAACTGGTCGACAATGCTGTGGACGAAGCTGCTGCTGGACATGCTCGGCGGATCGACATAACTCTGCACCGCGATCACTCGGTTGAGGTAGCCGACGACGGACGCGGCATACCCGTCGACCGACACTCCAAACGCAAGGTCTCTGCCCTCGAGGTTGTCCTGACCGAACTCCATGCTGGCGGCAAGTTCGGCGGCAACGCCTACGGGGCATCGGGTGGTCTACACGGGGTCGGGGCATCGGTAGTTAACGCCCTATCCACCAAACTTGTGGCCCAGGTGGACCGGGACGGGCACACGCACGAGCTGTCGTTCCGAGAGCGGGTAGCTGGCCACTTTTCGGGTTCGGCCTTCAAGGCCGGCCACGACATCCAGAAAGTCAAGCGGATCTCCAAGAACAAGTCTGGAACGCGCATCAGGTTCTGGCCTGACCGGGAAATATTTGATGACGATGCCCGGATCAATGCGGGGGAAATCCGGGAGCGGATCGTGCAGGCGTGCTTCCTGGTGCCCGGCGTGAAGGTGTGCCTGGTCGACAAACGGGCCGGCGGCAGTGAGCCGTTCGAGTTCGTTTCCCGCGGCGGACTAGCCGACCTCGTCGACCACGTCTCGGTAGGCGAAAACGCCTGTGAGGTCATCACGCTCTCCGGGATCTCCGAGTTCACCGAACGGGTCCCCGTCGACGGGAAGATGACAGACGTCGAACGCGAGTGCATCGTCGACGTCGCATTGCGGTGGACCAAGGGCTACGACTCCCAAGTCGAGAGCTTTGTGAACACCATCCCAACCAGTCAGGGCGGGACCCACACGGCCGGTTTCGACCGAGCTTTGACCCGGGCGACCAACGACGTTCTTCTGAAGGACACTCGGAAGTTGGCCAAATTGGCGAAAGAAAACAAGCACCGAGCAACTAAAGAGGACGTCCAGGAGGGACTGGTAGCGGCAGTCAAGGTCGTCTTCCCCGAACCGCAGTTCCGAGGCCAAACCAAGCAGGAGTTGGGCACTCCAGCAATCGAGAAGATCGTTTACGAAGTGGTCAAAGGTGGCCTGGTCGACTGGTTCAGCGGCGGCGGACCAAAGACCCACATCAACGCTGTCCGGGACAAATTAGCCAACGCTGTGGTTAACAGAGTCAGCTCGAAGCAGATGCTGGAGGCCAAGCGCAAAGCTGCCAGCATGGGCTCCACCGGGATGCCCGACAAACTTGCCGACTGTCGGGTCCACGGCGCCGGCTCCGAGTTGGTCATCGTGGAGGGTGACTCCGCCGCCGGCCCGGCCAAAGCGGGACGTAATGCCGAGAACACCGCCATTCTCCCGCTGCGGGGCAAAGTAGTGAACGCTGGAAAGGCGACCCTGAAGCAGGTCATGGACAACACCGAGGCCCAAGCCCTATTTACCGCAATCGGGGCAGGCTCCGGAAAGGACTTCGATCTGGACGCCGCACGCTACGGCCGTATCGTGATCCTGTGCGATGCCGACGTCGATGGAAGCCACATTCGTTGCCTGTTGCTGACCCTTTTCCATGAGTACATGCAGCCCCTGCTCGCTAGCGGTCGAGTGTTCGCCGCCCAACCACCGCTCTACACCCTTAAGGTGGGCGACAACATCTACCGAGCTTTCTCTGATGACGAGCGGGACGAATTAACCGCCTCCCTGGCTAAGGGCGGCCGCAAAGTCGAGAACTTGAAGTGGAACCGCTTCAAGGGGCTCGGTGAAATGAACGTCGAAGAGTTAGCCGAGTGTGCCCTGGATCCGGAAACCCGCATCCTCCGCAGGCTGACGATGGAGGAGGGCAAGGCGGCGAAAAATGCTTCAAAGCTGTTCGACGTGCTTATGGGCTCTGACGTAGCCCTCCGCCGCGAATACTTGATCGCCAACAGCAGTCTTTTGGACCCAGACGCCCTTGACGTCTAGGACCCGAGGTTGACTATGCCCTCACTTCCACGCTCCTTTTCTGTTTCCGCCGCCGGGCTGTGGCGACAGTGCCCACTCCGGTGGCGCTTCCGCTACGTGGATAAGCGGCCAGACCCGCCCGGCGAGCCGGCGTTGCTCGGCACCTTCGTTCACCGGGTCCTTGAGTTGCTGTGCGCCCAGCCGGCCGGAACACGCACCGTTGAGCGAGCTCGAGAACTGGCTGGCGAAGCCTGGCCGGACACCCAGAACGACCCTGACTACATCGCTCTCGGCCACGACGAGACCTCTCAGCGAGACTTCAAGTGGAGGGGCTGGACAGCGATCGAGAACCTCTGGCGGCTTGAGGACCCCGATCAAATCAAGGTCCGAGCCACAGAGGCGAAGGTTCAAGCCACTGTCGGTGGGGTCCCCTTCTTCGGAATAGTCGATCGCATCGACGTTGAGTCGGACGGTTTGGTGATCACCGACTACAAGACTGGTAAGGCCCCACGTCCCTCCGATCTTCCTGCCTCCCTGGACCAAGTCCTTCTATACGCCGCCGCTGTGGAGGACCACCTTGGAGAAAGGCCTCGTCGAGGGAGGCTGTACTACCTGGGAACGGGAATCCGCGAGACCGATGTGACCGACGATGGACTAGGTGGCGCCGTCGACCGGTTCACCGAAGCCTGGGCCGACGTCGGCCGGGCTTGTGACTCTGGTGAATTCCCAGCAGTCGCCGGGCCCCTGTGCGGGTGGTGTCCCTATATAGCTGACTGCAGCGAAGGTACCGCCGAGATCACGGACCGCGCCCGTCGCGGACGCTTACGCGACGACGCTCCAGCGCGCTTGCTCCTAGGCCTTTGAAGCGGAAGGGCCGGCCCACGATCGGGCCGGCCACTTTGCACCCCGTACGGGATTCGAACCCGTGTTACCAGATTGAGAATCTGGCGTCCTAGGCCTCTAGACGAACGGGGCCTG
>MDTE01197823.1_pt1 | contig 22650 bp, 17 predicted proteins | sample 811231 | NCBI WGS metagenome assembly MDTE01 (sample SAMN05326651, study PRJNA326480) | marine metagenome | isolation source: seawater | place: Indian Ocean: Red Sea | collected 2010 | reverse complement strand
TGTCTAAACAGATGGACGGCATGAAAGGCGCGTGTGTCGAGGAATGCAAGAAAGATGCAGACCCCGCAAAGTTAAAGTGCGCTCTCGCCGCCAAGACCATGGCAGATATCGAGAAGTGTGACTAAACCGACCCTTCTCTTTATGACTGCAGCGACCGTTTCCATTTCGCTGCGGTACAAGGTCAGATTGTCCAAATAGAGTGGACCGCTGTCTGCAGATTCAGGCGGCGGTTCGCTCGGACAAACGCCTCTCGATCCAGGCTCGTAGTTGGGCCTCGTCAATCCCCAGCCAAGCCAGGGCCTCAGCCGCGTCGGTGATCGAATCGTGCAACTTGGCTTCGGTAACAGCGATCGAATGGGCCAAACCCTCGCCAGTACGTTTCAGGGTTTCATCCTCGTGCTTTCGATTGAGAACCAGAAGCTCGAGCGCCGAGGGTGTCGCCGGTGCCAATTGAACCACCGGAGGCTGTATAACTTCGCAGGGAATGGAGAACATCCCCAATTCCAACTGCGATTCAAGCGTGTTCACCCGTAGGGTAAGATCACCGACACTGGGTAGAGCCTGAATAAGGTTCCGCATGGCCGCTCCAGTAATCCGAATGCGCCAAGTCTCGCCAGTGCTGTGGGTCTCCATCGCCCCCTCTTCTCCCGACCAGAGAATCTCCAGAGAACCATTCCCACAACGCCAGAGCGCGTCGCCTGGAGGCTGTGTCCAGTTCTGCTTGATGTCTTTCATCAACTGTTTGAGATTATTTGCATTTACACGTGCACTCATCAAACTCTCCTGGTCACTACTTCTGAGCGGAACAACCAAAATCGGGGTTCCCAATTTCTGGTATCGGCCGCTACTTGGCATTCTTGAGCCAGACCGGTCCAAGTTTTTAAATTTTCCCCAGGAACGCGTCCTGCGCTCCGGGTTACGTCGAACCTTTTAGCCCCTGGGCTATTCGTCCGTATCGCCGTAATCCAATATGGAATTGGGACACATATCCGCAAGGGCCGGCCCGTCGCAGACGCTGTTCCACTCGTTGGGTGAGCAGTCAAAGCTTGGCGGACAACTATAATGCTGTTCGCAACCGCAACCACAACTATTGTTGAATGGTACCGTCGTCCCTTCAGCACAGGCGAAATCGATCACCTCACATTGCATCGGATCGGTCGAAACATAATCCCGATACCAGTCCAGCTCCGGATCACAGGGGCATCCCATCTTGGTGCAATTCGGATGGGCCGTTAGCTCCCCTTCCAATTCCACCACCTGACATGTGCACGTATTGCATCCGTCGATAGCTGTGAAGGATTCGCCGTCACTGTACTTCTCACCGGCGTACAAGCAGAAGGGGGCGCAGGCCATCTTGGTACATCCGGCGACCTCACCGTCCTCATTACAGAAGCAGGTATTACAACCATCCGTGGAAGGTATTCCTCCGGTTCCATAGGGATAGATATAGCCGTTGTAATGGCAACCTTCCGGCACACAGCCCATAAGGGTGCACGCCACCTGCCCATCTTCCTGGCATGTACAACTATTACAGCCATCCGAGGCCGGGAATGTATCGCCAGCGTTATAGAAGGTACCTTCGTATTCACAATCTCCCGAGCACAACATCTCCGTACAAGCGATCGCACCATTCTCTTCGCAGGTGCAGGTGTTGCAGCCATCTGCGGCCGGGAAGGAGTCACCGACATTATAGGTCTCTCCCTCATGGGAACAGGTTGCGCTGCAGGCCATCTCCGTACACGCTACCGATCCATCGTCCCCACAGGTGCAGGTGTTGCACCCATCATCCGCAGGGAAGGTGTCCCCAGGATTATAGGTCTCGTCACCGTATTCACAGGTCGTGGGACACACTTCTTCCGTACAACCGACGGTCCCGTCGCTCTGGCACTGGCAGGTGTTACAGCCATCATCGGCTGGGAAGGAATCACCCGCTTCGTAGACCATGCCATCGTACTCACAGGTCGTAACACAAGCCATTTCAGTGCATTGAATATAACCATCATCTGTACAGTTGCAGGTGTTACACCCATCGAGGTCGGGGAAGGTGTCACCCCCCTGATAGATCTGCCCACCATATTCACAGGTAGCCAGGACATCCGATCCACTGTCGTCCGGAGAGCCACAGGCAAGGACTCCTAATAAAAGTACGAATACAACGAGTATGCGGATTACGTGATTACTCATGACTTTCTCCAACGGCTCTATGGTCGGTCCTACGATTTTCTTATACCATCGTTCGAGTTCAAACGCCCGATTCCAGCCCATAGTATCCAGAAAAATGCCGTGCTCGCCAAGTAGAGCAGGCATTTGTACAATGCCGGTCATCCAAGTCTCCCCAGGAGTACATCATGCGCGTACGCTGTCTACATCTGTTGCTCATTCTATTCTTCTGCGCTTGTGGCAGCAGTACGAGCGGGACGCCTATTGATGGTGGCTCTGCAGATCTGCCCACGGATAGTGGTGTAGACATCGCCGATGCCGGTAGCTGTAGTTATGGAGATCAGACCTATGGGGTCGGCGAATCCTTCCCATCCGAAGATGGCTGTAACACGTGCTTTTGCCACGAAGGTGGAGCCGTTTCCTGTACCTTGCTCGAATGCCCCACCCCCGATGTGGTGGAAGATATCCATAGCTCCGATGAGGGGCTGGTCGACACGGGAACCGATCAGGGGTCCGGTCTAGATGTTGAACCCGACCTCGGCACAGCCCCGGACACAGGGACAGACACCGGTCCTGCTCTGGACGTGTCGGATCCCAACGGCGACGCCGATGGAGACAATATTCCCAACGGCGAGGATAACTGCCCCTCGGTATACAATCCGGAGCAATACGATTGTGATAATAATGATGTGGGTGACGCCTGCGAAGAAAACGACTTCCCCGACACGGATGAAGACGGCCTGGGTGATCCTTGCGATGACGACGACGATAACGATGGCCTGAAGGATAGCGAAGAGCTTCAGTTTGGCGAGGATTGTTCCATCACCGATCCGCATCTATCCGATACCGACTCCGATGGAGTCGCAGATGCCGACGACGCCTATCCAAACGACCCCTACCCCGCTTTCCTGACCCAGGAAAACACCAACGGAACCATCACCGTCACTCTGTCCAACGGGCAGGGCGAGTTCCTTGCACCCTTCGACGTAGGGCAGGATCTCGGAGCTCTATGTGCACCCATGGACACCAATTGCGACGCCTGTCTTCCAGGGGAATACTGTTCCATGGGTACCTGCATTCCCGAAGATATCAGTCTCTGCGACACCGCCTGTGATGCAGGAACCGTATGTCGACAGAGGCGCTACTACAACATCCTTATTGCCGACTTCAATGCCGATGGTGGGATGGACTTCATCGCACATAGTTACCCTTCCGAACCGGAACTCGGAACCTGTGCCGGAACCGCCACCACTTGCACCGATGACCAAGACTGCGATGCAGGCATCAGCTGTGAAGGATACAAAGCGACGAGTCATCAGGTCTGGTATTTCAAGCGGCTTACGGTATCGGGCAATTTCCCCCAACAATATCTGGGAACGGTGGAACGGCCCATCAGCGGAATTCTGGGTGATGTAAACAACGACTACCGCTTCGATGTGGTCGCATTTAAATTCACGAAAGTAAATAACAGGCTCGACACCTGTACCGGCACAACCTACCTCGGAAATTATATTGATAGTACAACCTCCTGTGCCGCCGGAACCGAGGCGGAAAACTGCGCCTTTACGATCGTGAACGACTCCCTCGACATCAACAGCGTAATCGTCAACCAATGGGGCGCACCTCGAGCGCGAGAGGCCCTCGATCTCAATGACGATGGCTATAACGACATTGTCTTTGGCACCTACCCAGACGGAGGCAACTCCACCACCGATGTATACGTAGTGCCAAGCCTCGGAGATGGCACCTTTGGTCCCCCCTCCCCGCTATTCCAGCATAATGCGAGTCAAAACCAGAGCCCAACCAACTCGATACTCTTTGCCGACTTCGATAACGATGAAGACGGCACTGGCGATGTCATAATGGGCCTGGATGACGACGGCGACGCAGGCGCCGCCTGGCTATATCTCGGCGAGGAAGAAGAACAATCCAATCCCGGTACCAACACCTTTGCGGTCTTCGACGGTAACTCCACCAAGGTCTTTGATATCAATCCCAACTGCGACATCGGTTGTGGTGAATCCGTGGGGCATTCGAACTCTGCGAAAACCTTCGACTTCAATTTCGACGGTAGTATGGATGTGCTCCTGGGTTATAACTATACCGGTCCCTGGTCACCTCCTTCCAAGCTCGTGATATTCTTCGGCCAGGGTGATGGTACCTTTGGGCAAGAGACGCAGATCGGGCCCAACTGGAGTGGTACCCAGGGAAATCGATTCCAGATCCCCCAACGGATCTGCCCCTGGTACCCCTGAGCAATGCAACGCATTTTCGTCAACGGTATCGAAGGTGCCGGTATACCGGCCGATGACACGTCTGTCCTCCTCGGGCTGACGGTCTTTGAGACGATCCGTACCTATCGTGGGGTCCCCTTTCGGCTAGATTCTCATCTAGAACGGCTGACCGGATCCGCCGAGCAGATGCTCATCGAATGTCCTGACAAGCGAACCATGCATGATGAGATCATCTTCTGTCTGGAACAGGTGCCGGCCGACGCTCCGATGCGCGTACGCTATACAATCACCGCAGATGGCAACCGAATCGTAGATGTGGCTCCCCTCGATATGTCTCGTATCTGGGCTCCAATCTCGGTCGGCCGTCTCGACTGGCAAGCCCCGGAATGGCTGCCAGGGGTCGTCAAACACGGGAGCCGAGCAGGATGGATCGTCGCCGCCCAACAACAGAATGCGGCCGAAGTTCTGCTCGTCGATTCCGGTGGTTTTATCCTCGAAGCCAATCGCTCCAACGTCCTCGTCGTCAAGGATGGCGTTGTACTAACGCCGCCTCTCGACACACGGTTCCTGGCGGGTGTAACCCGCAGCGCCCTGCTGGAAGCTGCGGCAAAAGCAGCGATCCCCTACGAGGAGAGGCCCCTGCCCTTCGATGCAACATACGATGAGTTCTATCTCTCTTCGACCTTGAAAGAGCTGGCCCCGGTTGTTTCGATCTGTGGATGCCCCGCTCCAGGCGAAGGTCCGATTGGACGTAGACTACTCGACGCATTTCGCGATCTGGTGAAAGAGGAGACCGGCGGCTAAAGCCGATCTCCTCCATTCACAAAGACATCAGCCGCCAGGGTATACCATGATCACAATCTTGGCCTTATCGTAGCACTCCACCATTTCACCGATCTCCATACAGCCGCAGTCGACGGGTTCGCTGCCTGCACAGCTCTCGGGGATTGGGTTGCAGGTGTTGTAATACTCGGGCTGGTCAGGTCCTGCGATATCATTGATGGCGATGCTGCAGTAGTGGGTCGTAGGATCGCAATCGATCTCCCCACATCGAACCAGATCGGAACCTTGAAGATGGCACCCACCGAATTGCAGAGCATCGGTGCCTTGTCCCTGTAGCTCACAGGAGTTCAAGGCCGGGGTACCGTCACAACCACAGGCTCCGACACCACCCGCCGGACAAATCTGCGGGCGTGGGATACAGGTTCCTGTCTGGCCCCACATGCCACAATTATCGTATTCGAAATCACATACCTCTTCTGCACCACATTGAGCACTGGAGGTGCAGCCTTCCGGGCAGAGCATCAATGTGCACGCGATCATCCCATCCTCATGGCAGGTACAGGTGTTACAGCCGTCACTGGCATCCCAGGATTCGCCTGCATTATAGGTCGCGCCTTCATACTCACAGGTGACAGGACAGTCATCACCACTGCAGCCCTTGGTGCACTCTTCCTCGGTGTAGAACACAAGCCAACCCTCGGACACCTCACAGGGCGTTCCATATTCACAGCAAAGACCGGTTTCTGGGTGCTTTGCATAGGCGACTACGTCCTCGCACGGTCCTTCAAAGGTGACTGGAGGCGGGCACTCCGAGCAGACCTCCTCGGTACAGTCAATCGTACCATCGTCATTACAAGTACAGGAATTGCAGCCATCACTGGCGTCCCAGGTCTCGCCCGCATCATAGTTCGTGCCCTCGTAGTCACAGGTGGTGGGGCAGTCTATCTCGGTACAACCGACGGAACCATCGGCATCACAAACACAGGAATTGCAACCATCCGTCGCAGGGAAGGAGTCTCCTTCATTATAGGTTTGACCATTGTAGTCACAGGTGGTGGGGCAGTCCTCTCCGCTGCAGCCCTTGGCGCAGTCTTCCTCGGTATAGAATACAAGCCAACCCTCGGGTGCTTGGCAGGGGGTTCCATATTCACAGCAGAGACCGGTTTCCGGGTCCTTCGCATGGGCGATTACTTCGTCGCATGGCTCGTCAGTAACCACTGGAGGCGGACACTCCGCGCAGGCCTCCTCAGTACAACTTACGGTACCGTCGTTTTGACAGCCACAGGTGTTGCAGCCATCTGTGGCAGGAAAACTATCTCCGGCAAAATAGGTCTCACCATCGTATTCACAGGTGGTCGGACACGCCATCAGCGTACAGGCGACCTCACCACTGTCTGTACAAGAACAGGAGTTACAATCGTCACCTGCAGGAAAGCTATCCCCGGCGTTGTAGGTGTTTCCAGCATGTTCACACGTCACGGGGGCAGAATCCTCTGCACAACCCCAAAGACCAGAAACCAAAATCGAAATAAACAAAAAGCAAATCAAAAAACGATTCAAACCAAACATAAATTTTCTCCTGTTAGTTCACGTTCAGACTCCATTGTTATGCGAGAATACAGACATATCGCAAATATGGTGTCGAATCCCGCATATGATTTCAAACTGGACCGCCTCATTTTTCGCAGCAGAACCGTCTAGATACGCTGCGCCCGAAAATTTGCGTAGGGTCCAGATTTTCATGACTCTGTAAACAAACCCTTGAACCGGTGGTACCCATGCGCAGTCTATTCCTCGCCTCCTTTGTTTTGTTGATTGGCGTGTCTACCACGCAAGGGAAGCCGACCTTCCCCTCCTTCATCCCCAATGGTGAAATTAACAGCTGTTCCAACTGTCATTCCGGTATTCCCTTCGCGGGGAATCCGTCTCTGGGAAGTTTTGGCTATACCGTCGCAGCCACGGGGACACCACCCAAGTGGGATCTCCTCTGCCCGGGAGATTCCGATGGTGACGGTGCCTCCAATGGATTGGAGTTGGGCGATCCCGACTGTCTCTGGACCAAAGGCGACCCTGATCCCGGCTCTCCAAACGAGGTCTCTCTTCCAGGCGTAGCAGGATCGGTTCCGCCCGGCTTCGGGTCGTCCGACCCCGACACGGGAGGGGGCGAAGACACTGGAGGTCCCGCGGACGCAGGTGGAACCGAAGCCGACGTGAGTGAAACCGAAGATATTGCTCTGGACGACTTCGGAAACGACGAGGGAAGCGAGGACCCCGACGAAGGGAATGTGGAACCCGACGAGGGGAATGTGGACCCCGACGAGGGGAATGTGGACCCCGACGAAGGAACTGGTGCCACGGACATCGGCGCCGTAGAGGACATAGGATCCAGCTCCACTGGATCCAATGGCGGCGGTTGCCAATCGACCCATTACCCCGAGGGCTCGAACCTATTGCTCGGGCTCCTTCTGAGCGTTGGCCTCATCCTACGACGCCGTTTCGAGACGGCAGTCTAACTTAATCGCGATCGACGGCTGAGGGCTCGTGTGAGGCTGTCCATTTGGACTGGGCATCGTAATACGACGCGAAGCATGGACGTTTAATATGGCGGCCGGCTCCTCGGACACTGCGAAGATCACCGTCGTGGAAGACCACCTTCCCCTGACTCAAGGTCGTCACAGGGTTACCGATGACCTCCATCCCTTCATAGATATTGAAGTCGATGTTCTGGTGATGTGTCTCCGCCGAGATGGTCCGCGAGCGATCAGGATCCCAGACCACCAGGTCCGCATCGGCTCCTACCTGCACCGCGCCCTTACGAGGATAGATATTGAAGATCTGCGCACAGTTCGTCGACGTCACACGAACGAACTCATTCGGGGTCAGGCGGCCACTGCGCACCCCATGATGCCAAAGCACGCTCATGCGATCTTCGACACCGCCGGTACCGTTCGGAATCTTCCGAAAATCGTCCTTTCCCATCTCTTTTTGCGGTGTGCAGAAGCAACAATGGTCCGTGGCCGTTGTTTGCAACATCCCGGACTGCAGTCCTCGCCATAGGGCGTCCTGGTGCTCCTTGCTTCGGAATGGCGGACTCATGACGTAATGCGCCGCTGAACGCCAATCAGGGTTCCGATAGACGCTTTCATCAATGATCAGATGTTGGGCAAGCACCTCTCCGAAGACCCGCTGTCCTTCCAGACGTGCCCGGGTTATGGCTTCGAGAGAATCAATACAGGATGTGTGCACAACATATAGCGGCGCGCCCAGCACCTCAGCGATACGCAACGCTCGGTTGGCCGCCTCTCCCTCCACCTCTGGAGGACGAGACAGTGGATGTCCCTCTGGGCCGTGAATCCCCTTATCGAAGATCTCTTTTTGCAGCCGGAAGACCAGCTCTCCATTTTCCGCATGAACTGTACATAACGCTCCCAGCTCGCGCGCCCGCGTGAAGCTGTTCACCAGGATCTCGTCGTCCGCCATAATGGCGCCCTTATAGGCCATGAAATGTTTGAAGCTGTTCACACCGTGTTCACGAGCCAGGGTGCCCATATCTTCAAAAACTGTCTCATCCCACCAGGTCACCGCAACATGGAACGAGTAGTCACCAGCGGACTTCTCCGCCCATTCTCGCCATTGCTTATAGGCTTCCATCAGACGCTGCTGTGGGTTCGGGATAGCAAAGTCGATGATCATCGTGGTGCCACCACAGAACGCGGCCGACGTACCCGAGAAAAAATCTTCGGAAGCGACCGTTCCCATAAAGGGAAGCTCCATATGTGTATGGGGGTCGATCCCACCGGGCATCACATAACAACCACCGGCATCTACCGTCTCAGCTCCCGCAGGAGCATCCAGATTTTCCCCGATGTCCTGAATGATCCCATCGGCACATACAACGTCTGCACGAAAGGTATCTTCGCTCGTAACAACGGTTCCCCCGCGAATAATCACCGTCATGATCCTCTCCTATCCAAAGCCCAATCAAACCGACCGCATAGCAACGATCTAGAGCGAATTGTCTACCACGTTGGCCTGTTCTTGAAAAGTTCCCGTTGAATAAACCCAGCTACAGCGCGTCGGAGGAGTATTGGTTTTTGTATTTATGTGAGGTTTGTCATGCGCATCTTTTTTGTATGTTCTGTCTTCTTTGTTCACATTCTACTGCTCTCCATATCGAACGCGTCGGCGGCCCCTCTGGAGCGTCCCACATCGAATAATGCGGTGCTCTCGAACAGCGTTGCGGCGTACAAACCCAATGTGCGGGCCAAATCAACGGTTCTCGTTCGAGATATACGAGATACGCGGAAAAAGGCTCTGGGCCTGGACTCGTGGGGCCGATGGATCAACGCCCAGAAACCGATCTGGATTCTTCCACCCCGAGGTCCTCTCGCACACCGTACTCCCAAAAGCTCGATTATCCCGCGCCGACATGTCGCCAAGCGGCGCTGCACGGCTCGCAGTCCGGCTCGACGCTGTCGTTAGACCCACTCCCTCTACTATCCCCATAGAGGAAAGCCGCCCCGATTTCGGGGCGGCTTTTTCGATCGCGGAGGAACGATTTAGTTTGGGTTTTCCGTTAGCAGAAGCATCGCCTGATCCAGCAACGCAGCAAACTCCACTCGAAGCGGGTCGTTTCCTATGTTCGCGTGGATAAGTGAAACCGCAAGCTCAAGCTTCTCCATGCTGGCGTAGGGGCTGCCTTTCAAGACTTCTGAAATTGCAGCCACAGAAGCTGCCCATTGCATGTCGGCAGAGGCATCGCTCAGGTCATCTGAGACTGTCGAGATACTCTTCCAGACCTCAAAAGCCGGATCCTCTTCCGTCGCGCCGACCTCTTTATAACGGATCTTTACCCGACATAATTCATCGGCCTCTACCTGGGTCTCCCCATCGAAAGGAGGATTGTCGACGAGCTCCGGAGCTCCCTCTGGCACAGGCACTAATCCACCGGTTCGTACAATCTCGTACAGAGCGGTCACCGTATGCCCCGCGCCGACCTCACCAGCATCGACTTTGTCATCCCGAAACTCTTCATCCTTGATGGCACGGTTCTCATACCCAAGAAGGCGGTAGGCCAATACCTGTTCCGGATTGAATTCCACTTGAATCTTCATGTCCTGGGCGATGAAGAGCATCGTAGAAAGCATACGGGTGTAGACATAATTGGTGGCCTGATCGGCATCGGAAATAACGCCATACACGCCATTCCCAGCGTTGCTGATCTTTTCCATCATGCTGTCGTTGAGATTCCCCGTACCGAAACCTAGTACCGTGAAGGTAATACCGGTCTTTCGCTTCTCCTCGATAAGGTCCACCAGAGCATCATCACTGGATGGCCCCACGTTGAAGTCACCATCGGTACAGAGCAGAATGTGATTCATACCGTCCTCGATAAAGGCGGTTTCGGCCTGTTCATAGGCGAGGGTTAATCCAGCCGCACCAGCTGTGGACCCATGTGCGCCGAGGTCATCAATGGCCTGTAGAATGGCCGCCTTGTCGGATACAGGGGTAGCCTCAAGAGCTACACTGGTATTACCCGCATAGGTGACGATGGAGATCGTATCGGTATCGTAGAGAACCTCGAGGGTCTCTTTCAGCACCAGTTTCACCAGGCCAATCTTCAGAGTCGACGACATACTCCCCGATGTATCCACCAGAAAGACAAGATTGGTCGGCTTCTTTTCAGCCGCCATTTCTCGCCCACGAATACCGATCGAGATCAGATCCGTTCCTTCGGTGAAGGGGTTGGGGGCCGAGTCGAGTGTCAGGGTGAAGGGCCCGTCCAGGTCGGGGATCGGGACCGGATAATCATAGTCGAAATAGTTCACATACTCTTCCAACCGAACACTGGTTGGAACAGGCAGAAGCCCGTTGTTGATATCACGACGGAAAATATCGTAACTCGCGGTATCTACATCCGCCGCAAAGGTAGACAACGGATCGCCATCCACGAGCACAAAAGGATTGGTCCCCACGTCCTCGAAGGTGTCGCCCGTGTTGTCCACGGGGATCTCGGGTACCTGCCCTTCGGACGCAACCATCGGTGCGCCCGGCCGATGTCTCGCATCGGATGCCGTTTCGTGCATACCCATCGGCATTTGGCATCCAAACAACGACACAATCAAAAGAACACATAAACCATACAAATATACAAAACGTTTCATAACAAACTCCTTTCCAGCATAAAATCTGCATATGCCCAACACGCTAGAAAGTTCCGCTTCCAATTTCAAAACAATAGGGCGCAGTCACCCATTCGCCCCCCGCTTGGACAACTTCGAATGTTTGCAGTACTCTCAGGTCTCACATCGTGGGCTCAAACGCTTACGTGCGGATTGAAACGCGAGCATTCAAGGAGACATCAATGCGTACAATTCTCGGAATTATTATGGTTATCTGTCTTGCAGCATCCACATCCGCTTGTGGTCAAAGCAAGTGTGACAAGCTCAAGAGTCAGGCCAAGTCTGCTGGTTGTATGGACCAGGCTAAGGTCACGGCTGGCGGCGAAGCTCTTGCAAATAAATGCATGGGCATCATTCAGAAAGCCATGGAAGCAAAGTGTAAATAACACTTTCCAGATCCAGTAGAAACAGCGACCTCTCCGGCCGCTGTTTTTATTTTTAGGGAGATAACAATGCGAACAATTCTAGGAATCTTTATGGTAATTTGTCTGGCTACGGCTACAACGGCCTGCGGTAAGAAAAAGGCCGAGAAAGTAGAGTGCCCAGACCGTGCAACCATAATCGACGAAGGTACGGCCTGTGGAAATGACACGGCCTGTCTCAAAAAGACAATGAAGAAGTACGAGCATTGCATGCAGTAATATTTCGCAACCGAATGCGTTACTGCTAGCAAACGGTACATTATAAAACAGCGGCCTCTCCGGCCGCTGTTTTTGTTTTTGCCACCCGACGTTTTCAGCCCTCAGGGATCCAGGGGCGTAAGAAAGCATTCGGCAAATAGTTCACCGCAATTCTCACTGATACAAGCCAGATCGAAGTTCGCATATCCGGTGCTACAACCCTTCTGCGTGGCACAACCCAGTAGCCCCTGCATGCACATCATGCAATCTGGATGCATCGCCGGTGTGCAGCAATTATTGCATGGCACGTTCAACCCGCCACAACGCCCCATGCAGTCCATATAATGGGCACATAGACTACCGTTTGGGTCCACAGAGTCTCGTACCGGATTGTCGGGGCATGTGGCGCTCTCCGACTGGCAGAGAAGTACCCCATGGTAGGGAACATAGGCGGCCCCAAAGATACACATCTCGTCCGTCTCGCCGCTCGAACCGTTGGTCACAGGTTGATCGGTGAAGTTTTCGTAATGGCACGCAAATTCGAGTACATCCCCCTTCTTCACAGGAATGAAGTTCTCCGGATCGAAGATCGTATATTCCGGTACATGCCAATCTTCGTTCAGATAGATGAGCTCCTTGGTCTCCGGAGTCGTACTCGTATCGACCAGGTAGGCGTCGAAGTACTGCCCAAAACGATGCATATGGGACATCAGTATCACTAGCTCGGCGTCAAACGGGACCACACATCGAGTCTTGGAGACCGCATAGTCATTGGGCGGGACAAAGATATCACCAGGAAACAGGGCCATAATACCGACCAGCTCTTCGATCTTCTCGTCCTCTTTTTCCATATGAATATTCACAACCCCAAGCCCTTCGATCTCCTCCAACGTAGGGTTGAGGTAATGGGCTTCGAGGATCATCTGCTGGTTCTTCCCCATGGGATAACCGATCCCGTTTGGCAGAGTCACATCGTGATAGGGGAGCTGGGCCCCAAAGGCGACGAGCTGTCCCATGGTGTCGCTGCCACATTCGGCCGTGCCTTCCTTATCAATCGGAGCAAAGGCGAGATATAGATTCATATGATGGCTACCCGTCGCCATCGCGGTCTCAATCCGATAGAAGGCTGACGTCTCTTCCAGAGGTAGAGTCACATAACTACACCGGGTCAGCTCTTCCCCTGGTCCTACAGTAAACGGCCCCACGGTGATCTGAAAACCGTGTTCGGGCAGAGGTAGGAGTCCCGTGGGATTGGGTCGGGGCGCAGGAGTCACATCTTCGGCATCACTCGCAGTCGCGTCGCCGGCATCCTTCGATAATGAGACATCCGTGGAACCTGATGAGCTGCTACAGCTCCACAGGAAACCAAAGGTAAGACCGAATAATAGAAATCGTCTCATCCACATAGGCGACTCGATCATAGATAGTCCTGGTCACGTACCTGGCTGGCCCGTATCGATACTCATCATACGAGACATATCCACCTCAAGGGAAGTATGGAATCAAAACCGGGGTAGAACACCGTGTACCATTGGCAGCCGATGACGGACTGCTCCTCACCGCGTTTACAATTGAATCGCTCCAACCGTATAATGCGTTCGGGTATCTGGATGTCGACGTACATGGGGGCTGAGACCAGCTTGAACCGAACCAATTGGTTATTCCCGGTGACAGATGAGTAGGAACGGCGAACATGTGTGTCGACGGTTCGTTCCAGAGTATTGGAACCTATCGTTTATCCTGCTCATTACACTGAGCCTGCTTCTCTTAAGCTGCACAACCAAGTCTCCCGACCAGAACCCCACAGACGCCTCTACGGAAATAGCCACGGAGGACGTTTCCACAAACCCCATCGATGTTCCTGTGGTGCAGGATCTCGGTTCCGATACTGAAACATCGGATACTACCCAGTCTCTCGACCAGGGGCCGCCACCGACACCGCCAACCTGGAATTCGGATAGCAAAATCAACCTCCTCTCGAAGACCCCCACGAGCCTACAGCTGAGCTGGACTGAGGCACAGGATGAGGATGGTGTTGTGGCATACCACCTTCGCGTGGATGGTGGTGACATTCTTCGAACAAACGAGACAGAGATCTGGGTCGATGGCCTGTCACCAGAGACCAGTTACACTCTAGACGTACAAGCCGAAGACAGCCTTGGCGCTCTCTCCACGGACGGACCCACTCTGCAGGTGTCCACCGCCCCAACACCGTTGTCCAGTGAGACCGTCTTTGAACGCCTCAAGCCAACATGCATGGGCTGCCATCTACAAGGTACCCTGCCACTCTTCTACGATATGGAATCCTTTCTTGGCGGCATCGTCTACAATGCCGACCTGGTGGTACCAGGAGCCCCCTCTGAGAGCGGCCTACTCGCTATACTCAAAGGCGAACCTGGCTTCGTGCCCATGCCCATGGGAAACCAGACGTTTGCAGAAATGGAAGCAGCGGATCTGACCCAGATTACCATCTCTGAGTTGGAGGCCTGGATCGCACACCTTGAACCACCCGATCTATCGCTGATTGAAGCTCCAACAGATCATATTCTGCTACGCCGTCTACGTGCCGAGCATATTGTAACGGGTTTATTCGACCTGCTGGGGACCAGCCCAGAGGACTTCTTCGACCCCGGCTCCTGCCTGGGACAAGGTCCACTGGAAAATTTCCCCATTATAAGCCCCGATGCCCCGCCTGGTTCTTGCGAGACCTCGTATGTCTGGCCACTCGCGACGGAGCGATTCCTGGGGCTGGGTGGTCCCGACTGGGCCCGGCGTGTGGCACGGGATCAATCGGTCTCGAATCTATTTTTTCAGACTCTGGTTCCCATGGTTCAAGCCCATTGTAGATTGGGGATCACCAAGAACAGCGATAATGTGCTGATGGTCGAGGCGTCTCTGACCCACAACACCACCCAGCACCCGACCGTGATTCGAAATAACATCGCCTACATGCATCTCCGCCTTGTGGGTGAAGAAGCCTCGGATGACCAACTCAAAGAGCTCTTCGATCTCTTTGTCGAGATCGAAGGTCTTACCCCGGCTGACGACGCCTGGGGCGAGATATCCGCCGCAACCGCCGCCTGGACAGCGATCTGTTCCACACTCCTCCGTAGCCCTCTCGGCATCACCTATTGAGCGTCCTCCTCCGATGAATTCCTCTCGACGAAATTTCCTGAAGTTAAGCCTGGGTGCCGCGCAGCTGGCCCTTTTGGAAAGTATGGGCTTGCCATTAATCCGCTCGAGTCACGCCAATCCGAGCGCCCCCGGTACACAGACCGGCCCCACAAAGCTTCTAACCATCTATCTGCCCGGAGGCTGGGTGCCATGGTATCTATGGTGTCCCTTCACGAGCGACCAGATCGCAGCCTCTATGCCTCCCCTCGTGAGCTATACCAACGAACGTGTCTATTTTAACCCCGATGAAGTAGAAAACCTCGATGGTACAGGTGACGCCCCCGCAGCCAACGGAGGCTCTCGAATCCGTGGCCCAGCTCTATGGAACCAGGCCGCCCTCGATATGGGTGTAAACGATTTTACAGCGGTAGGATCCCATCTGGGCTATTCGTGGAGGCACTTCAACCTCGCCGACAACTGCGCTATCGTGCATGGTATCGACCAGGGAACGCTCACCCATCAGAGTGCACGGGTAAGTGCCTTCTCCGGTGTCCCCGGAACAACGTTCAAAAGCCCCGCACTCCACGCCTGGGTGGCCTATGCCATGCACCAGGTCTATGGTGAAAACCGCCCCCTTGGATCCGTCGTATTGGGCACAGCCCCTTCTCCCCTATCGGTCCATCTCCCAGCGTTCGCCTCGCCGACTCGGATTACAAGTGAGAACTCACTCCGCTACACCATGTCGGAGAACTCCCATCTCGATGAATGGCCACCCGTAAATGTAGAAAACGCGTGGGAAGGACTCCGCAACCGCCAGGACCGTCCAGAATTCGACTATTGGGGGGGCGACGCAGGTTCTTCTATTGGCACAAATAGCATGGACGAAGTCATGCTACAGCGAGCGCGTGCCATGGCGGGAACCACAAACTATGCCACCGACATCTTTTTAGAGCGTATGTACGACACGTACCGAAACGTGAGCCATCAAATGGCCAAAGATGTCGTATCGGTTCTCCAGAACACTGCCGGGCAAGAACACTACTTAACGGCCCCCAGCTATGTACCGATGGCGACCAACTCGCCGTTCTATAAGTCTGTGCTCGGTGGCTGCCTTTGCTCCATGGATCCCGGAGATAATATCGGTCAAACCTTCGATCTGGCCCTAAAACTCTTGAAGAGTGATCTGACCAGCGCGGTCAATCTGGAGGTATCGAAGATACTCAACGTCTTTCACCTGGATCACCACGGGAAACCTCGCGAACATTTCGTATGGTTACGAGTATTCCACGAGATCGTCGGCCGTTTCCTCGCCGAGATGAAAGCCACTCCAATCGGTGGGGGACGCACCTTATTGGACGACACGCTGGTACTGGTGATGAGTGAGTTCGGCCGTACCTGGCCAACCCACGGTTGCGACCACTGGGCGGCGACGAGCGTCTGCTTCGCAAATAACTCTATCGTTCCAAACCAGATGCTCGGAGGCTACGACTTTGAAAACCGACCTCCCGAAGCAAGTGGGTGTATGGGACTGCCCGTAGATCTCGTCGACGAAACAGGGACACAGATTAACCGCCCACCGCGTAGTGGCGACGTCCTCACGACCACGTTGGACCTTATGGGTATCAACGAAGGGGTCTTCATCCCGGGAGCCCCCGGCGTGCTTAACGGACTGAAAGCCGAATGAATTGGCGTATTTTCATACTTCTGGGCGTCCTGATCACATGGCTGATCCCGCCGGATCCAGGTTACGCCAATCCACCGGAGCAGAGTTGGTCTCGTCTTTTACGCCGCGTACATCTGACCTTGCGAGGGACCCATCCCAGCATGGAACAATATCGAGATATTCTCGACGCCCCGAACGACGAGGCTCGAGAAGTCATACTCAACGACACCATCGAAGCCGCTCTCAACAGTGAAGATTTCTATAAAAGCATGGTGGAATTTGGTTTCGACTATCTGGGTCACGGAGATCCCTGGGGGACCACCACCGTCCATACAGGTTCCTACCACTGGACCTCTGGCTTCGCGATTCAACTCGTCCCCTGTCCCGAAGGTACGACCCATGAAGGGCGGCTCGGTGTCTTCGCCTCTGGATACCCCCAATGGGGTGATCCCATCGAAATGTGTGACAATAGTAACGGCCCTTGTGGAGAGAATGGTTTTTGCGACACCGGCTTCTATTGCGACGCCGGCATTTGTGTGGGGCGAACCTGCTCGACCAGCGATAATTGTGGTCCTGGTTTCCTATGCGAGGACACGACTTGTGTAGCCATGACCCATACGGTGGAGCCCTGGTGGGCCCCCGGCACAACGGTCGACACCATCGGATGGGCGGGAGCGGGTTATACTGAGGTTCCCCATGAATCCGACCCCACCAACCTCATGCGCGATTGTGGGGTAGCTACGATCCAGGTCAGTCGAGGCAACCTCCGCAAAGACAACTTCGATCCAACCCTCACGCCGCGCTGCTCCTGTGGCCCCAATCTGGTTTACTGCGATCGGGGTGGAACCCTCCCCTGGTCACCAGGCTATGAAGGATATCGGGCGGACCCGCAGGGACAAAGGCGTAGCGCCTTTGAAGAGCCCGCCCGTTTATTTGCACATATCATCGTTCAGGATCGGCCCTTCAGTCATCTGGTAGGAGTTCCTCTGGGCAATGAACCCGCTGGCTACACGGTGATGAACCAGGGGCTCCAACATATGTATATTCGTTGGGCCCGCCAAAGCGGCTTCTTTCAACACCTCGACACCGATCCATGGTGGCAGGCCATCACCGATCCATCCGCCTGGCGGGAAGTGGTCGTACAAGACGTCTACCCGTTCCTCCTGGCGGAACGAAATACCACCTTTGATCCACGAACCGATGCCGGTGAACCCGCTGGGATCCCGTCCGCTGGAGTCCTGACAACCTTTGGAACCCTGGCCTCTTTCGCCCGAGAGAGACCACGAGCAGCACGCTGGCTGGAACGATTGACCTGCCGTGCATTCGTGCCACCTCCACCCGACACAGAGTTTTCGGTTTATAACCGCGATCCTGCCACGGAAGGCAGCTGTCAGACCTGCCATCACGTCATTGATCCGGCGGCCATCCACTTTAAGCGCTTTCAAAATTGCTCCAGCTTTTGCCTGGATAAATACGCGCTCATGCCTGTTGGCCTATCACCATACCGCTGGGATGACCTGGTATGGCCAGAGGTGAGTTACACCTCCCCACCACGCTGGCACACACAGTTTATCCCGAACACGGTTATGACCCCCGTAACGGAAGACGAGATCCTCTTCAATTCCGACGCACGGTTCATCGACTTCGCACCAGCCGGCACCACTTTGCTAGGTGTGGCGGGCGACGGAACCATCGGTCCACTCGGCTTTGCCAAGATGATCGTGGCCTCTGGGGAGTTCGACCGATGTACGGTCCAACGCTTCTACGAACGATTCGGTGGCACACGATTGCATATGGGGAAACATAAGTTGTTCATCGACAAGATGGTCGATGTCTTCGTTTCCAATGGGCGACAGATCAAACCATTAATACGCTGGATCCTGAGCCAACCTGCGTTCCGAATGGGCCGATAACCTCCGGATATAGAGACCGCTAGCAGGGACCTACCAGGTCCGCTCGGGATCGTCGTTTTCAAGTTGCTTGGCCAGACGCTTGAAACCCGGTCGTTGTATAAAATACCAACCACTGAGCCCCAACGAAAGCCCAGTAAAGACATCCCATAGAAAGTGCTGCTTTGTGGTCATCGTGCTGATAACCAGCGCCGCCCAGGCGATCCATAATATCGTCATCAGCACAGGTTTTCTTCGAATCCCCCACCAATACTCGACCGCAACCACCACCAGAAAGGTTTGCGCCACATGCAAACTGGGCCAGGCGTTAAAGGGCCGATCGAGATCCCAGAACATTTGGTACCAACCAGCCGTCCAACCTTCGAATCCCCCACCCGTCAATACCTGATCACGCAAATCCACTTCCGCTGGGCAGACCAGAAAGATCCCGTATGCAATCCAACTGGTTATACACATCGACTGAAAGACGATGAACATCTCCAGGCTCTGTTTTCGAGTCCGCCGTGCGAATAGAGCAGGCATCAAATAATACAGATAGATGGTGCAATAGATGACGACGCTCCACCCCACAAAGGGAATGCTTCGATCCAGATAGCTACCGTCGGACAAGACGAATAATGTCTTGGGGTCCCAGACCGTCACACCCGCTCGCGCTGCCATTCGATTGGTTAATAGATAGGGGCTGAGAAGGATCAGAAGGATCAAGGTGGCAAACGGCACATAAAGCCATCCCTTCCACCATTCACGCCACCGGTAGAGATAGGTCCAAAAACGCCATACGCCGACCGGGATCTGTGGCGTGTACTCAACGCTCTCGTGAGTATCCGACTGTATGTTGGAATCGGTTTTCGAATCAGCCACGGTGTCGCCACAGATATGTCGCAAATACGATCATGAGTACACTACCCCTGAATCGCCGCAGCAATTTTCTTCACGGAGAGCATACCATAGTCAAAGGTGTGGGCCTGCTGCTCTCCAACCATCACGACGACTTTTTTCTTAAAAAAGCTGGTCTTTACATCCACTCGAGAAATCGCTGACCTGGGAATACTCAAATATCCGTGAGGGCCGCCCCCGGTGACTAGCAATTCGCCCAGCGTTCCACTCACGCTCGTATCAAATTGGGCATCGAAAAGAAGACGGTGGTTCGTGACCTGGAGCTTCCCCGTATATCGCCCGCCAACCGGTGGCACATAATTTAATGTCCATTCGCCCAGAGTCTCTTCGCCCGTTGCCATTTCGATGTCACTCATGAAGCCCTCCCGCCAGTGATCGTGTCGAGTATTCAATCATGGTTCCCAGGGAATGCCAACCAAGAACACACAAAATACAGGAAGGACCTCCAGGACATTCCTAGGGGCCAAAGCTGGCCAAGGCAATTCAAGTGCATCACACTATTTAGGCCACTTAAAATTTGAATCAGGGACAAAATTTTCAGACCCTTTGAACCTGTGAATTATGGTATGATTTGGGTGCTACGCTTTGAGGGCTTTATTTTATGAAAACCTATCGATTTTCGAACACGTTCTTTTTCTGCGTGCTGAGTCTGGCTATCGTTGGATGTAAGGGTAACGGTAACGGTTCAAAATTCCTGGATATGTTGACTCCCGGTCCCATCGCTGGACCGGACCACCCCATAGAGGGGCCAAACTTTAATCCGGATTCCACCCGTCCGTTTATTGAGCAATGCGAAGGCACCTTACGCGGGCCTGGCATGGGGAGCTCGACCGTCGCATTGTCCGAAGATGGCGGGGCTCTCTACGCTGTAAACCGTGACGCAGGAACGGTGACCCGTCTCGACATAGAGACGCAAGATACGGAAGAGGTCGAGGTTGGGGCAGAGCCCACACGTATAGCGCGCGTAGGAAACCAATTGATTGTAAGCCTTCGCGCCGAGCGAGCCCTGGCCGTATTGGAAGATACCGGCGACGCGCTCGTGCTTCAGAGCGTCGTACCTACGGGTGCTGAGCCCTATGGTGTGATTTCCCACCCCGACGAAGAACTATACTATGTGGCCGTCTCCATCGAAGGAGTCGTGGAGGAGCGTGCAGCCGCCAGCCACGAGGTACTTCGCTCCTGGGCTGTCTCCGACGAGCCCCGCTGGCTAGCCATCCACCCTTCCGGTGCTTCGCTTTACGTGGGCTCCGCCATGCAAGGAACATTAAGCCGGATCGACCTCACGGAAGAAGATAAAGGCGAAGTTATCGCCTTACCGGGGCTATTCGGTGGTATCGACGGTTTTGAATCCGGACCCATGGGGAGTTCCTTCCATTCTGGCTCCAATGGCATCCGCATTACCGGCGATCTAAGCGTGAGCCCCGACGGACGCGCTGTACTTTTGCCGGTTCTACACGTGGACAATAACAGCCCCCTACCCTCGACGGTTGATGTGCATGACGGTGGTGAATTCGACAACGGAAGCGGAAGCCAGAGTGGATACGCATCCCCCGGCCGTTTTACTCCCGGAGTCACGGAAATCCCCGTGGATGAGAAAGGTGAACTACGCGACGACGAAAACGCAGTAACGTATCGACAGGACACCATCATGCTGGTCGATCCAGAGCAGTCCGAAGAAAACGCAGTTCGTAATACAAGCAGTTATCCAACCGGCGTCGTGGTCTCCTCTGATTGTACCCATATCGCCGTCGCCATGGAGGGCTCCAACGCTATCAGTGTGAGCCGTAGAGGCGACCTCTGCCATGTCTCGACCGAGGCCTGTGTCCATAAACAGATCTTCGATATTGGCGGAGGACGGACAGTCGTAGCGCCCACCACGGTCGTCGTTACTGGCTCCGGCCCAACCGGTATGGCATGGCTCGACAATGACCTCTACGTACATGCGCTCTTCGATCGCAATATGGGTCGAATCGATATGACGCAATTACGAAAGGAATTAATGAAAGAAGAAGCTTGTACGCCGGCCGGACTGGGAGAACATGAATTCTTCGGCACGCCCAGTAACGGGCCCGCTGGAGCGGCGATTGACGTTGAGCAGCCCACCGTTACGATCAGCCCCCTACCCTTCGATGCTTCTCTTGTGACCTGTTTTTATCCGGTCTTTGGTACAGATATCCCCGTAAAGCTGACCGACTTCAGCCTGGAACCCAATATCGAGTTTGGCCGCAAGCTCTTCTATTCGTCCATCGATACTCGGATGAGCGATACGCATTCACCGGTTTCTTGTTCCACCTGCCATGGCGAGGCACGTAATGACGGCCTCACCTGGCAGTTTGAGGACTTCCCCCGCCAGACCCCTTCGCTAGCGGGTATGGTGTCCTTGAAGGAGCCTGTCACCTGGTTTGAGACGGGTGTCTCGGTTGTGGAGGAGGTCATGATCACAAGCCAGGGCCGAATGGGTGGAAGCGGCCTTACAGAGGAAGAGGCAATCGTGATCGCAAACTTTATCGATTGGACTCGCCATATCGACAACCCCATTCCTGATGAGCTGATGGACCAGGTCGTCTGGGGTGAAGAGCTCTTCTTCAGTGTGTCGGTTGGTTGCGCCACCTGTCATTATGGTCCCGAGCTGACCGACAACCAGTTCCATAACGTCGGTGGTATCACGATCCGTACACCGGGACTTCGCGGCGTCCGCGCCACTGCACCCTACTTCCATGACGCTCCAACCGAATCTCTTCTGGAGCTGGTGAACTGGGCGACCTTCTACAATATGGGTAATACGGAGATCCTCACGGACGAAGAACGCGAGGCGTTGGCCACCTATCTGAAGTACCTGTAGGCACGATTCACCCCGAACAATGGGCTCGTAAAGACAATCTGAATCAGGGGCACTTCACGAAACAGTGATCGTTGTGCGCCTTACCTACGGCTCTTCCATAGCGACCGCCCCCAGAATACTTTGCCTCCGCCCAGAAGGATTTTCCAACACACCAATTCTTTTCCGTGCGAATCTTCAAGATTGTATATCCAAACCAACGTCTGAGAAGGGGTACGCCCAAGCTATTTTTTTCTATATCCCAGTCT
>MDTE01094422.1_pt1 | contig 22653 bp, 18 predicted proteins | sample 811231 | NCBI WGS metagenome assembly MDTE01 (sample SAMN05326651, study PRJNA326480) | marine metagenome | isolation source: seawater | place: Indian Ocean: Red Sea | collected 2010 | reverse complement strand
GGAGCTAAAAATGGCTAAAAGAAGAAAAAAAGCTAAAAAGAAAAAGAAAGCTAAAAAAGCTAAAAAAAGAAGAAGAAGATAGTTTAGTATTCTTTTTCTTTAAAAATTACGCTTCTCATGGCGTTTGCGTGAGGAGCGTTTTTTTTTAGATATTATTACTTTCTTCCGAAATTTTTTCCACCTCATCTGGTTCTTTAACTGCCGGTTTCATTTCAGATTTAGAGACTTGATTTTCGATATTTCTTTTGAGAGCTTTGTCTAATTTTTTTTGAGTATTTTCTAAATTTGAACCCATAACTATTTGAAATTCTGTCAATAGCCTGTCGTATGCTTTTTCAAATAATTGTCTTTCAGAGTAAGATTGATCTATCATTAAATCATCACCTTTATTTAAATCTCTCACAACTTCAGCTAAATCATATATTTTACCTGAAGATATTTTTGCTTCATATTCTTGTGCCCTTCTGCTCCACATTGATCTTTTAATTTTTGGCTTTCCTTTTAATATGCTTATGCTCTTATTAACCTGGTTAATTGTTGATAAAGGTCTTAAATGACTTTGTTTGTTTACAGGTATCATTCCACTAGCTTTGTCTTTCTCAAATTTTAGAATATATGTCTCAACATCTATTCCACCTATATTTATTTTTTTGAACTCAGTAATTTGACCTACTCCATGTTTTGGATAAACAACATAATCTTTTACTTTATAAACTCTTTTTTCTGTGGATTGTTTTTTTATTTTTTTTATCTCAGGTTTTTGATCTAAATTACTTTTTGTAACCTTTAAATTTTGATTTTTATTTTCAGAACTTTTTACTTGATTAATTGTTTGTTTAACAATTTTTTTCGACACAGTTTTTTTTACTTTCTTAACTAGATTTTTCTTTTTTGGTTTTAAAGTCTTTTTAATCTTTTTAGACTTTAAATTTTTTGTCTTCTTATTTTTAAATGTTTTCTTTAAAATATTTTTCAAATTTATCTTTTTCATCTTTTAATTCTTCTCCGTAAGGACTTTCTTTTTTCTCAGTAATATTTGGCCAGATTTCTGAATATTTTGTGTTTATTTCTACCCATTTTTCGGTTCCCTCATTTGTATCTGGCTCAATTGCATCAATTGGACATTCAGGTTCACAAACGCCACAATCTATACACTCATCAGGTTTAATTACAAGCATATTCTTTCCTTCATAAAAACAATCAACGGGGCAAACTTCTACGCAATCCATTAATTTACATTTTATGCATTTATCGTTAACTATATATGTCATCTATGAACTATTTTTAATTTTAACTTTTATATCTCCCACTTCTTTAGGACTTAAATATAAAAGTCCAGTCAATCTTCTCATCAAATTAGACTCGTACATATCTGATGTTGAGTCTGAAAAAATGATTTTCCAAAGAGACTCAACTATTAAATATTTAGTCTCCTTATCTTCGTTTTTTAAACTTCTTGTAAAATCTAATATTTGATTTGAGTCTTGTTCAATTTTTTCAGCCTCTTCAAGTATAAAATTTAAATCTTTTTTATTAGATCCTAGTTGCATCAAAGCTTCTGATATTATTGCTTTTTCTTTTTCAGTGTAGTTTTCGTCAATTTTAGAAGCATGAATTAATAAACATGCCACTTCTATAAATGTTTTTTTATCATCTGTTTTGTCAGTACTTTTTTTCTTTAAAAATTCAAACATTATTTCAGGTTAAGTTGGTTTAAAATGTTAAAGGGATTATCTTTATTAATCGTTTTCATTCTATTCATATTGTTTTTCTTCAAAGGTTTGTACTTAAAATATATTTCATTATTTTTTTCAAAGTGAGTATAATTCATAATTTTAATTAGTTTTAAAAAGTTATCTTTATTGCACCCCAAAAGGTTCAACATTTCAGCAGACAATTTTACAGTATTTCTTTCATCAGTATTATTTTTCATAATATGAATAAACAATCTTTCTAAAATGTCAATTCTCACAAAAAACTTACTAAATTTTTCGAAACCGCATAGAAGCATAAAATTTTTGTCAATATTTTCTTTATCTTCTAAAAAATTTAAGCCAAAAGTCGGTGGATTTAAATCAAAGAATTTTTGATGGAAGTTTTTCCATAATAATAGTCTTATAGAAACAGATTGAGGTTTAAACAGTTTGTAAAGAAAAATATGATATCTACCAAATTTTACACCAATATCCCTAAATAATTTTCTATTTTCCTGATCTAAATTTTTTAGAATTATTTTTATTTGGTCCCTTTTGATTACACCATTGTTTTCGTACAAGTGATAAGCCAAAGCACGTACTTGTGGATTTGAATTCTGCAAGGATTTTAATTTAAATAATGACTCTAAATCTTTGTTAATTTTTTCGTTAATCCATTTTGTTAAAAAATCTAAAAGTTTTCTTTGATCTGGAAATTCTACCATGTCATCAACTATAAGATCTATAATTGGACTCAAGTAGTCTTTTCCAGGTATAAGTTTTGCAATAGGGTTGTTATTCCAATAAATTTTAAAATCAACTTTGAGTTCTACTAAAGAGCTATCAACAATTTCATTAATTCTTCTAATTATTTCGGGAGCTACATTCTGTCTAGCCGCTTTTTTTAAAGATTTAATGTCAGAGTCTAATGCGCCAATCTTGAAATCTAATTCTAGTTTTAGACCCTTTAGTTTTCCAATAAATTGATCATTAATTATTACACTATTATCTTTTAAAATCTTTGTTTCAAAAGAAATATCTTGCTTCAAACCTTTTGCAAGTACACTTGCTCTTTTGTCAATAAAACTTCTGGTAAGTTCTTCATGAAGTCTATCAGAAAGTTTGTCCTCTAAATATTTTGTTCTTTCTATCCAATAATCTTGATTTTCTACCCAATTTGATTTGTTTGAAACATATGACCATGTTCTAACATTAGCAATTCTATTTGATAAAGAGTCAACATTTCCATCCATCTTCTCTAAATTAGATAATTGACTTTTCATATATGAATTTGAAATTTTTGAGTTCTTGCCTCTTAAAAAATTAAAAACTTTTTTAACTACTTGTAGATGATTTCCATAAGTTTTTTTAACAAAATCAGGAATTTGACAGCATTCCCATAATAGTTTTATTTCTTGAAAGTTTTCACTAATTTTGATTTCAGGTTCACTAGATAATAACTTTAATACTTTTTCATCTTCACATTCATTTATTCTCCTCATCCAACTTTTCTCAGGTTTTACATCTAGTGATTTTATTAATCCTCCCAAACTTTGGAAATTTAATTGGGAGTTTCTCCAATAAATAGTTCTAATTTCCTCTAACTGATGTCCTTCAATTAATTCTATTTGATCTGAACTTATTTCTTTACACTCACCTGTAATACCAAAAGTTCCATCATTTAAATGTCTTCCTGCTCGTCCAGCAATCTGGCTTATCTCAGAAAGATTAAGTCGTCTTAATTTTTTACCATCAAATTTTTTAATGTCAGAAAAATATACCTGATTTAAGTCCATATTAATTCCCATGCCTATCGCATCTGTTGCTACCAAATAGTCAACATCACCTGATTGATATAATTCTACTTGTGCATTTCTTGTTTTTGGACTTAAAGATCCCATCACAATTGCAGCACCACCTTTTTGTCTTCTTAATAATTCTGCAATTGCATAAACATCTTCTGAGGAAAAAGCTATAACAGCACTTTTTCTCTCAATTCTTGAAATCTTTTTATATCCACCGTAAGTCAATTTCGACAATCTTTTTTTACTAATAAATTCAACATCTTCTTTTAAATGCGAAATTATAGTTTTCATTGTATTAGAGCCCATAAACATGGTTAGTCTCTCACCCCTTAAATTTATTAGTCTATCTGTAAATATATGTCCCCGTTCTTGGTCACAACACATCTGAATTTCATCTATTCCTACAAAGTCTAAATTCTTATCTACTGGCATAGACTCTACAGTGCATAAATAATATTTTGCATTCGCTGGTATAATTTTCTCCTCTCCAGTTATTAATGCAACTGCATCTTTTTTTACTTTTTTTATTACTTTGTCGTAAACTTCTCTTGCAAGTAACCTAAGTGGAAAACCTATCATACCACTTTCAAACGAGAGCATTGTATCAATTGCAAGAAAGGTTTTACCCGTATTTGTAGGACCTAAAACTGCTGTAATTTTATTTTTTTCCATTTCTACTTTTTGTATATCAAATTTTTTAATAACAATATCTTGTTGTTCTAAAAGAACAAAACTAGGTTAAAATTAGTCCGAATCATATGATTAAAAGTTCTCATTTTAAATTTTTGAAAATCTAAGGATATCATGATTTAAAATATTTAAATATAAAAATTTTATGGCAAAAATTTTGTGGAAAGCGCAGAAAAGATTAATAAAAAATTCAAATTTAAAAAACTATGAATTATTTGTCAAAAAAAAATATAAATTTAATGCTAAAGGTAAATATTTAAACTTATTAAAATGGAGTATAAATAACCCCAAAAACTTCTGGAAGTCTATCTGGGATTATTCTGAGGTTTTAGGTATCAAAAAAGATAAATTTTTAATTAATCCCTCTTTATCCAAAAGTAAATTTTTACTTGGTTCAAAATTGAATTATGCAGAAAATTTATTATCAAATGTAAAAAATAAAAAAGCTATAACATTTATTAGTGAAAACGGTTTTAGACAGGTAAAAACATGGAAAAATATTTATCAAAACACAAGTAAGATTGTAAATTTTTTAAATTCTATAAATCTAAAGAAAAAGGATCGAGTTGCAGCCTACCTTCCAAATATTTCAGAGACTGTTGAATTTTTTTTAGCATCAAGCACAATTGGGACTATTTGGTCATCTTGCTCTCCGGATTTTGGTGCTCAGGGTGTAATTGAAAGATTTTCACAAATAAATCCTAAGATTTTAATTATTTCAGATAGGTATTTTTATAATGGTAAACAAATTAATGTTATCAAAAGATTACCTGAAATTATATCTAACATAAAAAGTATAAAAACTGTTGTTGTTATTAACTATCCTGGACAGAAATATTTAAAGATAAAGAAAATAAAAAATATAAAAATTTATAAATTTTCAAGTATTATGAAAATAAAATCTAAAAAAATAAATTTTAAAAAATTCGATTTTGATCATGAGTTGGCCATATTATATTCAAGTGGCACAACAGGTAAACCAAAGTGTATATGCCATAGGACGGGTGGAGTTCTATTACAACACTTAAAAGAACATAAATTACATTGCGAAATAAAACCTGGGGATAATATATTTTATTTCACAACATGTGGTTGGATGATGTGGAATTGGTTAGTAAGCGCTTTAGCTTCAAAAGCATCTATCGTTTTATTTGATGGTTTTCCTATGTATAAGAAAAAAGATTTATTACTCAAAATTGCATCAAGTGAAAAAATATCATTATTAGGTGTTAGTGCAAAATATCTCGATAATTTAAATAAATTTAATATTAATATTAAATCGAAATATAATTTACCAAAGTTAAAAACAATTTGTTCAACAGGATCACCATTATCAGAAACTAGTTTTGAATATGTTTATACGAAAATTAAATCTAATGTGCATCTAGCATCAATATCTGGTGGAACAGATATAGTTTCATGTTTTATACTTGGTAATATTTATGAGCCCGTAAAAAAAGGCTATATCCAGAATAGTGGATTAGGAATGAATGTTGATGTTATTGATGAAAAGGGAAAATCAATTAAAAACTTAAAAGGTGAATTGGTTTGTAAAAATGCTTTTCCATCTATGCCAGTCAAATTTTGGAACGATAAAAACGATAAAAAATATAAATCAGCATATTTTAATAAATTTCCAGGGGTGTGGCATCATGGAGATTTTGCAAAAAAAACTTCAGATAATAGTTTTATAATTTATGGAAGGTCTGATGCAACTTTGAATCCAGGAGGTGTCAGATTAGGTACAGCTGAAATTTATTCTGTAGTGGAAGAATTTAATCAAATAAACGAAAGTTTAGCAATTGGACAAAATTGGAAAAACGATGTTAGAATTGTATTATTTGTAGTTTTGAAAAAAGGTTTAAAACTTTCTTTAGAACTTAAAAAAAAAATTAATTTACAAATTAAGAAACATGCTTCTCCTAGGCATGTACCATCAAAAATAATTCAAGTAAATGATATTCCAAGAACAAAAAATGGAAAAATTTTAGAGTTAGCTGTTAAGAATATTATCGAAAAGAAAAAAATAAATAATATAGAAGCAATTGCGAACCCAAATATTCTAAAAGAATTTGAAAATATTAAAGAGCTTCAATATTAAAACTATTATATAAGGCTTATACCGTTCTTATAAAAATAAGTTGCCATTAAAATAATAATTAAAAGATATATTGCTGCATAGATAATGTATTTAAATTTATGTTTCATTAAATAACAAAAGACCTTTTAGTCTTTTTCCATACCCCAGTACCTATAGCTAACATTTTTTTATTAGATGTTAATTTGCACCTCATAAAAACTAGACTATTGGTAACCTTTTGAATTTCAACATCACCAATTATTAGATCTCCAAGTCCACTAGATCCAATAAATTTAACATCTAATGATATTGTAACACATACTTGTTTACCTGAGGCTCTATGAACTGCAGTACCCGATCCAGCATCAATAATACCAGCTAAAAAACCGCCATGGGTAATTCCAGCTCTATTTAAGTTTATTTTTTTGACCTTTGTTTTAAATTGATATTTGTTTTTAGAGATCTCCCTAAACAATAGTCCCCCATTGTGTTTCATAAATCCTGGTCTTGTGCTTATATTTTCAAATTTTTTCATCACAGTAAAAAAGTTATTAAAAGTAATATTATTCCAATTAATATAAAAAAGTAAATAACAGATGTTTGCAAAGATATTTTCATTGTCTCCTTTCTTGGTGCGCCTGCTAGGAGTTGAACCCAGAACCTCCTGGTCCGTAGCCAAGCGCTCTATCCAGTTGAGCTACAGGCGCTTTTTTTATATTATAAATAATTATATTTTTAATGTAATTTACTAATTAAGCAATTATTGTATTTAAAATGTCAAAAAATTTAGATGATATAGTGATTACTAATGCCACAAGAACACCTATAGGCAAATATAAAGGTTGTTTATCCTCTTACCAAGCACATGAATTGGGTGCAGAGATAATTAAAAAATTATTATTAGACTCAAAAATTTTACCTAAAGACATAGATGAAGTTATTATGGGACAAGTATTAACGGGAAATACAGGCCAAAATCCTGCACGACAATCTGCAATAATGGCTGGTATACCTAATAATAAGACAGCTTATATTATTAATCAGGTTTGTGGCTCAGGTTTAAGGAGTATTGCCTCTGGTTATCAAAATCTAAAATTGAATGATGCGAATATTGTTATTGCTGGAGGCCAGGAGAGTATGACAAATTGCGATAAAGATGTAATGCTTAAAGATGGACTGATAGATGTTTATAATAAGTATCATATGGGCGTTACAGCCGAAAATGTTGCAGAAAAGTGGAATATTTCTAGAAAAGAACAGGATTATTTTGCCGTAGAGTCTCAAAATAAAGCGCAATTAGCTATAAAAAATAATAAATTTAAAGATGAAATTATAGATAGTTTTGGTTTTTTAGACGAGCACCCAAGATCTGATGTTACATTAGAAAGCCTATCATTATTAAAAACCGTTTTTAAAAATGAGGGCACAGTAACTGCTGGAAATTCATCTGGAATAAATGATGGTGCTGCAGGAGTTATAATAATGCGTAGATCTGAGTCAAATAAAAGAAAAATAAATCCTTTAGCAAAAATAGTTTCTTGGGCCTCTTGTGGTGTCGATCCTGCATTTATGGGATCTGGTCCAATACCATCAGTAAAAAAAGCTCTAGAAAAAGCTAATTGGAAAATAAGTGATTTAGACTTAGTTGAGTCTAATGAAGCTTTTGCATCTCAAAGTTTGGCAGTGATCAAAGAGCTTAAAATACCTAGAGAAATTGTAAATGTTAACGGTGGTGCTATAGCTTTAGGTCATCCCATAGGAGCCTCTGGCGCTAGAATAATAGTAACTTTAGTTCATGAAATGATCAGAAGAGACGCTAAAAGGGGCATAGGAACTCTTTGTATAGGTGGAGGAATGGGTATAGCAATGTGCATTGAAAGAGACTAAATTTTAAACTAACCCAGTCTCTTTTTTAATAAAGAATACTGTATCCAAGTGCTTGCATCTAAATTATAGCTTTTATTCACACAAAATATTTTTTTGATTATAATTTTAAACATCCGTATATTTTGATAGTAAAACTTGTCCTAAAATCGATACAATTATGGTAGAAATATTACAGCCATTTAAAAAAATGATTAAAAATGTAAAAATACTACCTGATAAATTAAAAATTTTTTTTTCTAACCAGATAGAGGATAGTTTTTTGAATATTTGGCTTAGAGACCATGCAAAAGATGAGGATAGCTGGGACTTGAGAAGTAATCAAAGAAAAATATTTACAGCTAAATTAGATCCAAAGTTACATATTAAAAAAGCCGAAGTTAAAGATAATGGTAATTCTTTAGATATTTTATGGTCTGATTCAAATAAAACAATTAATTATACTTCTAAATTTTTTTTAGATAATTTAACTCAATCTAAGACCAGCAAGCAAAGTTTAAAAATATGGGAAAGTAAAGACCTGGATCAAAACATATATATAGACTATAATGATGCAATTTCTGAAAATGGTTTCAAATTTTTCCTAAAAAAATTATATGAGTATGGTTTCGTAGTAGTTCAGAATTGTAGGACTGAAATGAGCTCCGTAGAAAAAATTGCGAAAAAAATTGGCTATGTAAGAGAATCAATTTTTGGTGGATTATGGAGTTTTCAGTCTAATCAAGATAAGGCAGACAGTGCGTACACTCAAGAGGAGCTTAGACCTCACACTGATTCAACTTATAGCAATGATGCGCCTGGCCTTCAATTACTACTTTGTTGTCATTACAAAGCCACTGGGGGAGAGTCTATAATGGTGGATGGCTTTAAGATAGCAGAAAAAATTAAAAATGAGAAAAAAGATATTTATGATACATTAACTAACATTGAGGTCACAGGACAATATTTAGGAGACGGTGTTTCATTAAAGGCAAAAAGACCAATATTTAGACTTAATTCTAATAGAGAATTAATTCAAGTTAGTTTTAACAATTATGATCGTGCACCGTTTAGAATGAGTGAGGATAAGACAATTAAATTTTATGAGTCAATTAGAGAATTTGACTTAATTGCAAATAGTAAAGAATATCAGTGGAGACGAGTGCTTAAACAAGGTGAATTATTAATATTTAATAATTGGAGAATACTTCACGGTAGAGGTTCATTTACCGGTGATAGAAAAATGTCAGGGTGCTATATCAATAAAGAGGATTTTGACAGCTCATGTAGAATACACAACATCATTTAATAAACTAAATGAGTAAAACAACCTCTTTAATTTGTGCGATAATTACTACTTTTATTTGGGGAACAGCTTTTATTGCTCAAGATACAGGAATGGATAATATAGGTCCATTAACATTCAATGCTGCAAGATTTTCAGTGGGTTTCGTAACTGTTTTGCCCATAGCTTTTTTATTAGAGAGAGGAAAAATTATTGAAAATATAAATTTAAATAAAAAATTATTTTTTAAATATTTATTTTTAATGAGTCTTTCATTATTTCTAGGTACTTACCTACAGCAAACATCCTTATTATTTACAAATGTTGCAAATGCTGCATTTTTTACAGTATTTTATGTTCCTCTTGTTCCAATAATTTTATTTATAATTTATAAAACGAAAGTCCATTGGAGTATTTGGCCATCAATTCTACTTTGTGTTATTGGTGTATACTTTTTAAGTGATTTTTCAAACTCAGTAATTTTACTTGGGGATAGTTTAGTAATATTATGCTCCGTATTTTGGGCATTGCACATTATTTTTGCAGGAAAATTTATGGAGAAATTTAATATTCCAATTATCTTTGCTGCACTGCAAGCCTTTTTAGTTGGGTTTTATTCTTTTTTATTTGCTTTAGTATTTGAACAGGTAAATTTATCAAATATTCTTTTAGAAAGTTATTCAATTATTTATGCAGGCTTTTTTTCAGGTGGAATTGCTTTTACTTTACAAATGTTTGCTCAAAAAAATATTGAGGAGGCTCCAGCTGCAATAATATATTCACTAGAGGGTGTATTCGCTGCATTAGCGGGATGGATAATACTTAATCAAATATTAGATCTAAATAATATTTTAGGCTGTTTTCTGATTTTAATAGCAGTTATTTTGTCCCAAACTACACCATCATTAAAAAAATTAGCTATACGCAATAATAAATAATAAAAGAGATAAAATTAGTCTATAAAATACAAACACATTCAATGAAAATTTCTGCAAGTAGTAAAGTAAAAACTTTATAGTCATATATGAGAATATAAATGAAAATAAAACTGATAAATAAATTGCTAAATTAAATTCAAAGCTTTTATATTGAATATCGTTAAAACCTAAAACACTTGCGCCAGTCAATGCAGGTATTGATAATAAAAAAGATATTTTTGCTGCATCAACTCTATTAAAGTTTGAGTATCTACAAGCAGTTATAACTATTCCCGATCTACTTACACCTGGTATAATAGATATCGCTTGAAAAAATCCAATCAAAAAAATATTTTTTAAAGTTAAGTCTTTTACTATATTTTTACTTTGAGTTTTCTTATCTGCAAAGAATAACAAAATACCAAAAATAAAAGTTGTCCATGAAATTACTTTTAAGTTTCTAACTAAATCAATAATTCCAAACTTATAAAAAAAGAAACCAAAAATAATTAGAGGCAATGATCCAAAAAAAATTAAGTTTAATAATTTTTTATTTTTATAACTATTTATAAGATCTTTCCTAAAATATATTATTATTGCTAAAAGTGATCCTAAGTGTAGACTAATGTCGATTTGTAATGAGGAATGATCAAAGTCTTTGAATTTAGAAAATAGTAACAAATGTGCAGAAGAACTAACCGGAATGAATTCCGATATACCCTGAATAATTGATAGTAATAAAATTTCTAAATAATATGAGATCATTCGCTTAATCCTCCTAAACTAAATAAAATCAAAATAAAGCAATTCAATGAATGCATATCTAATATGCTGAATTGGTAAAAACGGCATAAAAAGCTATTTTTTTTTAATAAAGGGACAGTATTACTGTCCTTATTTAACTTTTCGCTGGCTCATTTTTAGTATAGTAGTCCACCACTATGTCTGAAAAAATGTTAAAATTTGTCAATTTAGGTCAACAAACTCCACCTAAAAGAGAAATTAAAGAACGTAAAGACGATTTCAACGAAATTTATAAAGAATTTATTTCACCGAAAGCAAAAGAACAATCAAGTAGATGTTCTCAATGTGGGGTCCCTTTTTGCCAAGTTCATTGTCCTTTGAGTAACAATATACCTGATTGGTTAAAATTAACTGCTGAGGGAAGATTAGAGGAGGCATATCAGTTATCTCAAAGCACAAATAATATGCCCGAGGTTTGTGGAAGGATTTGTCCCCAAGATCGATTATGCGAAGGTAATTGTGTTATAGAACAATCAGGTCATGGCACTGTAACAATTGGATCCGTAGAGAAATTTATCACTGAAAATGCCTGGGAACAAGGTTGGGTCAAGCCAATAGAGGTCAAAAATGAAAGAAGTGAAAGTATTGGGATAATAGGCGCTGGACCTGCTGGACTAGCTTGTGCAGAAGAATTAAGAAAAAAAAATTTTCAAGTAACTATTTATGATAGATACGATAGATCTGGGGGACTTTTAATTTATGGAATACCAAATTTTAAACTTGAAAAAAATGTTGTTCAAAGAAGAACTGATTTATTAGAAAAGAGCGGAATTAATTTTGTCCACAATTTTGAAGTTGGCAAAGATGCTTCATTAAAAGATTTAAAAGATAGACATGATGCAATTTTAATTGCAACCGGAGTATATAAAGCAAGAGAAATAAACTTACCTGGTAGCGACTTAGCTAATATCTTCCCGGCTATGGAATTCTTAACTGCCTCAAATAAAAAAGGTTTAGGTGATGAGGTAGAACTGTTTGACAACGGGACCTTAAATGCTAAAGGAAAAAATGTAGTTGTAATTGGTGGTGGTGATACAGCAATGGATTGTGTTAGAACTGCAATTAGACAAGAGGCAAAATCTGTCAAATGTTTATACAGAAGAGATAAAGAAAATATGCCTGGATCAGCGAGAGAAGTCCAGAATGCAGAAGAAGAAGGAATAGAATTTGTATGGTTATCAAGTCCATCCAAGTTTAATGGAAATAACAAAGTTGAAAGTGTTGAAGTAAGTAAAATTAAGCTTGGAGAACCTGACGAAAGCGGCAGAAGAAGACCTGAAATAATAAAAAACTCAAATTATACTATAAACGCTGATTTAGTTATTAAGTCATTAGGCTTCGATCCAGAGAATTTACCGAATTTGTTTAATGAAGATAGATTAAAAGTAACAAAATGGGGAACAATTAAAATTGATTTTGATACAATGCAAACGTCAGTCCCAGGTGTTTTTGCTGCTGGTGATATTGTTAGAGGAGCATCATTAGTAGTTTGGGCTATTAAGGATGGAAGAGATGTATCAGAACAAATAATTAAATTTATCAACTCAAAAAAAGAGAGAAAAGTTGCTTAATGAATTTAAGAAATAAAAATTTGAAGAAACTTAAGAAAAATCATGTCTATTCAGAAAAAATGGAACATGATGCATGTGGTGTCGGATTGGTAGCTTCTACAGAGGGTAAAAAAAGTAGGAAAGTAGTAGAATATGGAATTCAAGCACTTAAAGCTGTTTGGCATAGGGGAGCTGTCGATGCGGATGGAAAAACTGGAGATGGTGCAGGTATTCATATAGAAATACCATCAGACTTTTTTATAGAGAAAATCGAGGTTACAGGTCATAAACATAACTCAGATGACGAAGTTTGTGTAGGCATGATATTTCTGCCTAGAAATGATTACTCAGCACAAGAAAGCTGCAGAACTATTGTTGAAAGCGAATTGACTAAAAACAGCTTTTACATATATGGCTGGAGGCAAGTTCCTGTAGACTCAAAAGTTCTAGGTGAAAAAGCTGAGCATACAAGACCAGAAATCACTCAGGTTTTATTTAAAATCAATAACAATAAAATAAAAGGTAAAGAATTAGAAAGAAAGCTGTATGAAACTAGAAGAAAAATTGAAAAATCATGCAGAGAAAAACATCTAAATAATTTTTATATTTGCTCCTTTAGTTCAAAGTCGATTATCTATAAAGGAATGTTTTTGGCTGAAGCACTTTCAGATTTTTATTTAGACCTAAAAGATAGTAGATTTGTTTCAAGATATGCAATATTTCACCAAAGATTTTCAACCAATACTGCTCCAAGCTGGGATCTTGCTCAACCTTTTAGATCAATAGCACATAATGGTGAAATTAATACCCTAAAAGGAAATGTAAATTGGATGAAGGTACACGAGGAGGAGATGTTCGACGCTAATTATGATAATATGGAAAACTTAAAACCAGTTATTCCCGAAGGAAACTCAGATTCAGCTTCGTTAGACAATGTATTTGAACTTTTAAGTATGTCTGGACATTCAGCTCCATTAGCTAAATTAATGCTAATTCCAGATGCTTGGTCAAAAAAAAGTAAAATCTTACCCAATAATCAATTAAAACTTTTTAACTTTTTAAATAGCACAATGGAGCCTTGGGATGGACCAGCTGCATTAGCAGGCACAGACAATGAATGGGTAATTGCAGCATCTGATAGAAATGGATTAAGACCACTACGTTTCACAATAACAAGAGATAAATTATTATTTGCAGGATCTGAAACTGGAATGGTGGATTTAAATGAAAAGAAAATTATTAGAAAAGGTAGACTAGGGCCAGGGGAAATTATTGGGGTTAGAATTGAGAAAGGTAAAGTTTTTACCAATAGTCAAATTAAAGATTATTTAGCTAAAGAGTACAAAAATTTTAATAATCAAATAATCGATTTAGATAAAAAGTTGGTTATAGAAAAAGAAAAAAATAATTTTGAGGGTTCAGAACTTAGAAAACGACAACATGCATTTGGATACAGTTTAGAAGATCTAGAACTAATACTACATCCAATGGCGGAAGACGCCAAAGAAGCAACTGGTTCAATGGGAGATGACACTCCCTTAGCAGTTCTTTCTGATAAATATAGACCTTTATATCATTATTTTAGACAAAATTTTAGCCAAGTAACCAATCCACCAATTGACTCACTAAGGGAAAATAAAGTGATGAGTTTAAAAACCCGTTTTGGTAACTTAGGTAATATTTTAGATTTTAATAATCTCACAGAAGAAAACATATATGTTCTAAACAGCCCAATTCTATCAAATTCACAATTTGATAAGTTTATAACTTATTTTGGAAATAATTATAAAATATTTGACTGTACTTTTTATGACAATGAAACACTAGATGATGCTTTGAATAGGTTAAAAAAAGAATCCGAAGTTGCAGTCAGACAAGGAATAACTCAAATAATTATATCTGATAAAAATATTTCAGAAAACAAATATCCAATACCTACATTATTAAGTGTTGGTGCAATACATACAAATTTAGTTAAATTAGGACTCAGAGGTTACGTTTCAATAAACGTGCAGTCTGGAGAATGTTTAGATACACATTCATTTGCAACTATAATTGGCGTTGGAGCAACTACAGTCAATCCGTATTTAGCTTTTGATAGTTTATATGAAAGATTTCAAAAGAAATTATTTAATAATCTAAGCTTTGATGAATGCATATCAAGATATATTAAATCAGTTAATCTTGGATTGCTAAAAATAATGTCAAAAATGGGTATATCTGTTCTAAGCTCATATAGAGGTGGGTGCAACTTCGAGACGGTTGGTTTAAGCAGAACTGTAGTTAATGAGTTTTTTCCAGGAATGATGTCAAAAATTTCTGGTATAGGTTTGACAGGTATAGAAAAAAAAATTAGAGCGATTCACAAAGAAGCTTATCAAACTAGTACAAATATCCTGCCAATAGGTGGAATATATAGATATAGAAAAAACGGTGAAAAACATCAATATCAAGGAAAGTTGATACATCTTTTGCAGAGCGCTGTAGCGACAGGTTCATATGAGACTTACAAAAAATATGCAAAGGGTATTTATGACTTGCCACCTATAAGTTTAAGAGACTTAGTTGATTTTAACAAAAAGACACCTGTTGAAATTAATGAAGTTGAACCAATCGAAAATATTTTAAAAAGATTTGGTAGTGGTAGCATGTCTCATGGCGCATTATCAAAAGAGGCCCACGAAACATTAGCAGTAGCAATGAATAGAATTAAAGGAGCATCGGGTAGTGGAGAGGGAGGTGAAGACTCTCAAAGATTTAAAATTATGCCTAATGGTGACTCTGCCAATTCTAGGGTAAAGCAAATTGCATCTGCACGTTTTGGAGTGACCGTTGATTATCTTAATAATTGTAATGAAATAGAAATTAAAATTGCTCAAGGAGCTAAACCTGGTGAAGGAGGTCAATTACCTGGTTTTAAAGTTACAGATGAAATAGCTAAACTCAGACACTCAACAAAAGGTGTTACACTTATTTCTCCCCCTCCACATCATGATATTTACTCTATAGAAGATTTAGCTCAACTGATTTATGATCTTAAACAAATTAATCCAAATGCAAGAGTAAGTGTTAAACTAGTAGCTTCATCAGGAGTCGGAACTATTGCTGCGGGAGTGGCTAAAGCTAAGGCTGATATAATTTTAATTTCTGGACATAATGGTGGTACAGGTGCTTCACCTCAAACCAGTGTAAAATATGTTGGAATTCCTTGGGAAATGGGCTTAACAGAGGCAAATCAAGTGTTAACACTTAATAACTTAAGACATACCGTTACTTTAAAAACTGATGGAGGTATAAAAACTGGTAGAGACGTTGTTATTGCAGCAATGATGGGCGCTGAAGAATATGGTGTAGCCACAACATCACTGGTAGCCATGGGCTGTATAATGGTGAGGCAGTGTCATTCAAATACTTGTCCAGTTGGTGTTTGTACTCAGGATGAAAAATTAAGAGAAAAATTTTCTGGAACACCAGAAAAAGTTGTAAATCTTTTTAGTTTTATTGCTCAAGAGGTTAGAGAAATAATCGCCGAATTAGGTTTTAAAAGTCTTAACGATATAATTGGAAGAACTGATTTATTAAAGCAGATTAGTAAAGGATCATCTAATTTAGACGATTTAGATCTTAACCCATTATTTGTACAAGCTGATCCAGGTAAAAATAAAAGATTTTGTGAAAAGCCAATTATTAATGAAGTTCCAGATACACTTGATCAAAAAATATGGGATGAGATTGAAAATTGTATTGATGATAACAAAAAGAACAACAAAACTTATAATATCCGAAATACGGATCGGGCTGTTGGTACAAGAATTTCTTACAATTTGTATAAAAAATTTGGAAATAACGAACTGCCTGAGAATTCCGTAGAGATAAATTTCATTGGTTCCGCTGGGCAATCTTTCGGGGCTTTTGGAACGAAGGGCTTAAAACTTGTTCTTAAAGGTGACGCTAACGACTATGTTGCTAAAGGTTTATCAGGTGCAACAATATCAATAAAATTACGTGAAGAAAGTAATTTAATTTCAAATGAAAATACCATTATAGGTAATACCGTTTTGTATGGAGCAACTTCGGGAAAATTATTTGCAGCTGGTCAGGCAGGAGAAAGATTTGCTGTAAGAAATTCCGGAGCTACAACTGTTGTGGAAGGTTGTGGATCAAACGGTTGTGAATATATGACTGGAGGCAGAGTTATAATATTAGGTGGTATTGGAGATAATTTTGGAGCGGGCATGACAGGTGGAATGGCATTTGTATATGACGAAGATGAACAATTTGAAAAAAAAGTTAATCCAGAAACAGTTGTTTGGCAAAGGTTAGAGACTGAATATTGGAAAAATTATCTTAAAAAATTAATCAATCAACATTTTATTGAGACAAATTCAAAAGTTTCCGAAAAAATAATTAATAATTTTGATAAAGAACTAAAAAATTTCTACCAAGTATGTCCAAAGGAAATGTTAGATAAATTAGATAATCCAATTACAAATAAAAAAATTCAAGAGTTTGCAAGTTAAATACTCGAATTAATCATATTATTTAACTCTTTTAATATTCTTTTTTGATACTTCTTTGCAAATAAACTATGATCACCCTTTTTTACTATAATCAATTTTCTCTTTGTTGAAGTAAAAACTTTGATTAGTTTTCTAGAAAATTTTACAGGAATTGCCTCATCTTTCGTACCATGAAATAGCACTACTGGGATATCTGAGATTATTCTTTTATTTAAAACGTTATTTTTTTTTCCATCTTTAATTAATTGGTAGGTTATTGGATATTCATAGCCACCATGTTTTAAATAATAAATTCCTTTTTTGATAGTATGTCTTTTCATTTTTTTAGTAAATTTTTTCCACATAACCTTGTCCAGAAACTCAGGAGCAGATCCTATGCCTATAAAACCTCTAATTTGTCTATGGAAGAATTTAAATTGTAACACAGATAACCAAGCACCCATGCTTGATCCAATAAGTATAAACTTATTGTTCCCTATTTTTTTTTTAATGAAATATTTTACTTGATTGCTCCATTTACTAATGTTTCCTTCAGTGAATTTACCTGATGATTTGCCATGTCCAGAATATTCAACTGCAAAAAACCCCAATTTCAACTTATTGCAGAATTTATTCAATACTTTTGGTTTCTCACCCTCTATATCAGACATAAAACCGTGCAAAAAAACTACATAAGGTTTGTTCTTTAAATTATTGCTTAAGTATCTGATTTTTATATTTTTCGATATTTTAGCGTGCTTAATTTTGCTCATAAAAGTTTATTAGAATTATTACTTAATATATAACTAGTTTCAATGTCATCAAAAATAAAAATTTTACAAGTGATACCGAGACTTGGATATGGAGGAGCCGAAACAGGTTGTTTCGATTTAGCGCATTATTTGTACGAAAATAATTGTAAATCATATATTGTAACAAGTGGAGGACCTTTACTTAAGTTTATTAACAAAAAAAAAGTTAAGATAATTAGATTACCGGTACAAAGCAAAAATCCAATATTAATTCTTTTAAATGCAATTTTACTAACAATGATTATTTTATTTCTTAATATTAAAATAGTTCATGCACGAAGCAGAGCCCCAGCTTGGTCATGTTTAATCGCAACAAAAATAACTAGACGAAAATTTGTTACAACTTTTCACGGAACTTATAATTTTAAAAATGATTTTAAAAAATGGTATAATTCTGTAATGGTTCGATCGCATTTAATTATAGCGGGATCAAACTTTATATTTTCACATATTAAAGAAAATTATTCTAAATATTTGTCTGATAATAAAAAATTTTTAGTTATATTTAGGGGCATAAATACTGATTACTTTAATCCAAAAAAAATTAAAGATAGTGACAAGAATTTATTGAAAAAAAAGTGGAGCATCGACAATGATAAAAAAATAATTCTACTTCCAGGAAGACTCACTGAATGGAAAGGTCATGAAATGTTTATCGAAGCTATAAGTAATTTAAAAAAAAATTCTCCTACATTGGAATTTATAGCAATAATACTTGGTAGCGATCAAGGAAGGAAAATATATAAAAAAAAATTAATAAGAATGGTTGAACAACACAGATTAAACAGCAATATTTTATTTATAGAGCATCTAGATTTAATGCCAATAGCATATGAAATTTCAAATGTTGTGGTCTCCTCGTCTATTGAACCAGAGGCGTTTGGAAGAGTTTCAGTAGAGGCCCAATCAATGGAAAAACCAATTATTGCAAGTAATATAGGTGGATCAAAAGAAACAATTATTAATGATAAAACAGGTTTTTTATTTGAAGCAGGAGACTCAAAAAAATTAAGTGAAAAGTTAGATGAGGTATTAAATTTAAGCGAAGTAACACTAAATGGTATTGGCGCAGAGGGTAGAAAAAATGTAATTATAAAATTTAATGTTGAAAAAATGTGTAATAATACTTATTCAGAGTACAAAAAATTATTAAATGCCTAATATAATATTACCAGATGGAAAAAAACTCAATTTTGAAAAAAAAATTGATGGATTAAAAATTGCTGAAAAAATAAGTAGTTCCTTAGCAAAACAGGCACTTGTAATAGAGGTAGATGGAGTGCTTAAAGATTTAAGTCATGAAATTACAAAAGACTCAAAAGTTAGAATAATTACTTCTAAAAACAAAGAAGGCCTCGAAGTAATTAGACATGACGCAGCACATATAATGGCTATGGCAGTACAAGAATTATTCCCTGGAACACAAGTAACCATTGGTCCAGTAATAGAAAATGGTTTTTATTATGATTTTGCGAGGAAAGAACCATTTACTAAGGATGATTTATTGAAAATTGAAAATAAAATGTCAGAGATTATTGATAAGGACGTGAAAACAAGAAGGGAAGTATGGGAGAGAAAAAAAGCAATAAGTCATTTTAAAGAAATTGGTGAAGATTATAAAGCAGAAATTATAGAGAGCATACCTGAAAGTGAGGAACTCTCCGTTTATCATCATGGAGATAGCTGGTATGACCTGTGTAGAGGTCCTCATTTGATTTCATCAAGTAAAATTGGAAAAGCTTTTAAACTAACAAAGGTCTCAGGAGCTTATTGGCGTGGCAACTCAAATAATGAAATGCTTCAGAGAATATATGGCACTTGCTGGAGCTCAAAAAAGGAATTGGACGAGTATTTAAACAGATTAGATGAGGCAGAGAAAAGAGATCACAGAAAATTAGGTAAGGAGATGGATCTTTTCCACTTCAGGGAAGAAAGCCCTGGCTCAGTATTTTGGCATCAAAAAGGATGGAATTTGTTTCAAAAATTAATTTCATATATGAGAGCAAAACAAGACAAGGCCGGTTACCAAGAAATAAACACTCCTGAAATTTTAGATAGATCACTTTGGGAGAAATCAGGGCATTGGGATAAATTTGGAAGCAACATGTATACTTCTATAACTCCAGATGAGAAAGTATTTGCTATAAAACCAATGAATTGTCCAGGCTGTGTCCAAGTTTTTAATCAAGGTTTAAAAAGTTATAGGGATTTACCTTTAAAGATGTCTGAATTTGGTAAAGTTCATAGATATGAACCTTCAGGATCTTTACATGGGTTATTAAGAGTAAGAGCTTTTACACAAGACGATGCACATATATTTTGCACTGAAGATCAAATTACCGAGGAATGCTTATCAGTTACCAATTTAATTTTAGAAATTTATAAAGACTTAGGATTTGAAAATGTAATATTAAAATATTCAGATAGACCCGATTTAAGAGTAGGAGAAGATCATGTTTGGGATAAATCTGAAAATGCCTTATTAATGGCAATTAAAGAAACTGGTTTAGAATATAGTATTAATAAAGGGGAAGGAGCATTTTACGGTCCTAAAATTGAATTTGTTCTAAGAGATGCTATTGGAAGAGATTGGCAATGTGGAACTTTACAAGTTGACTTAAATTTACCTGGAAGATTAGGAGCTAGTTATGTTGATAAAGATGGTTCAAAAAAAATTCCAGTAATGTTACATAGGGCGCTATTTGGATCGCTTGAGAGATTCATTGGAATTTTGATTGAAAATTATTCGGGCAAACTTCCATTTTGGTTATCACCATTACAATCAATGGTAATACCTATTTCTGGAGATTTTGATGATTATGCAAAAAAAGTTAACAATGAACTTAAAAAATCTGGAATTAATAGCGAAGTAGATTTAAAAAATCATAACCTAAACTACAAAATTAGAGAACATTCTCTAAAAAAAATACCAATATTATTGATTTGCGGAAAAAAAGAAGTTGACTCTAACACAGTAACTATTAGAAAATTAGGTTCTAAAAAACAAGAAAGCATAGATTTGAAAAACCTATTAAACAAATATTCAGCTTTAAGTAAGCCTCCCATAAACTAAGTGCCATTTCCTAAACAAAATTATTTTCAAAAAAGAACTAAACCCAAAGGACCTAGATCAAATCATAAAATCACCTCACCAGAAGTTCAAGTTATAGATGCTTCAGGAGAAAATTTAGGAGTACTTAAACTTCAAGAGGCAATTTTAAAAGCAAAAGATGAAAATTTGGATTTAATAGAAATAGCTCCAAATGTACAACCACCTGTTTGTAAAATTATGGACATGGGTAAATATAAATATGATCAACAAAAAAAAATTAACAAAGCTAAAAAAAAACAAAAAAAAATAGAGCTTAAAGAAATTAAATTAAGACCAGTTACAGAAGTTCACGATTATACATTTAAAATTAAAAATGCACAAAAATTTATATCAAAAGGAGACAAAGTTAAATTTACTATTAGATTTAAAGGAAGAGAAATGCAGCATACGAAATTAGGTAATGAGCTTATGGAAAAAATAAAAAATGATATGCAAAATATAGGAAGAGTAGAACTCCAGCCTAAATTCGATGGAAAACAAATGATTATGGTAATCCAGCCAATTTAATAAATATTGGTGTTGTAAAATTAAATTTATCTAGTATAAACCTGAAAATTATGCCTAAATTAAAAACTAAGAGTTCAGCAAAAAAAAGATTCAAAATTTCAGCTAAAGGCAAAGTTATAATGGCTCAAGCGGGCAAGAGACATGGCATGATAAAGAGAACTAATTCACAAATAAGAAAACAAAGAGGCACAACTGTAATGTCAAAACAAGACGGAAAAATTGTTAAATCTTACATGCCTTACAGTTTAAGAGGTTAATATGGCGAGAGTAAAAAGAGGCGTAACAAGTAGAGCGAAACATAAAAAAGTTTTTAAAGCTGTAAAAGGTCAATGGGGAAGACGGAAAAATACAATTAGAGTTGCAAGGCAAGCAATGGAAAAAGCAATGCAGTATGCTTACAGAGATAGACGAAATAAAAAAAGAGTATTTAAATCTCTTTGGATACAGAGAATAAACGCCGGAGTAAGACAAGAAGGTTTGACATACTCAAAATTCATTAATGGATTAAACAAATCAGGTATTAAAATTGATAGAAAAATTCTTGCAGAAATTGCATATGATAACCCAGAGGCATTCAAAACCATTGTAAAAAAAGCTCAAGCGGCTCTTAATTAACAATCATTCTCTATTGTTTTTATTTGTTTAAGAAATAATCTGTATAAATGTCCGAATTTGAAAAAAAAATAATTGAATTTAAAGAAAAAATAAAAAACACAAAAAATTTATCTGAATTGAACAATATAAATTCTGAAATATTTGGTAAAAATGGAATAATAAACTTAGAATTTAAAAAACTAGGATCATTATCCCCAGATGAAAGAAGAAATTTTGCCGCTAATATAAATAGTTCAAAAAAAGAGCTTTCAGAACTTTTTTCAAAAAAATCAAATGAAGTTTTAGATAAAGAAATTATTGAAAAAGTTAATAAGGAAAAAATTGATGTAACTTTGCCTGAAAAAGATTTTAAAATTGGAAAAGTTCATCCAGTTTCTCAAGTAATTGATGAAATATCTTGTATTTTTTCAGAGATAGGAT
>MDTE01143810.1_pt1 | contig 22655 bp, 21 predicted proteins | sample 811231 | NCBI WGS metagenome assembly MDTE01 (sample SAMN05326651, study PRJNA326480) | marine metagenome | isolation source: seawater | place: Indian Ocean: Red Sea | collected 2010 | reverse complement strand
GAATTTGTTGTTCCAAGGTCTATTCCAATTACTTTACTCATATTTTTTTCTCCATTTCATATATGTTCAATTTTTTCATCTACAAGGGATTTACTTACTTTTTTTCATCATTTTTTTCCTTGTTTTCATCAGTATTTTGCTCTTTTTTCACTTTTTTTTTTGATACACCTACTAAAGATGGTCTTAAAAGCCTATCTTTCATCATAAAGCCTTTTTGAATTTCTTGTAAAATCATTCCACTTTCTTTACTTTCATCCTCAATCTCCATCATTGCCTGGTGAAGATTTGGATCAAGCTTTTTTCCAATACATTCAATTGCAAGAATATTATTTTTTTTAAGTATTGATATCATATCTTTATAAATAATATCTAGATGACTAACTATTTTATCGAAACCTTCTGAATTTTTTAAGTCTTGATCGTTCTCCAGTGTTACTTTAGATCTTTCTAAGTTATCAATTAAATTTAATGTTTCTTTAGCTAAGGTAAATCCACCGTACTCAAAAGCATCTTCTTTTTCTTTTTCATATCTTCTTCTTTGATTTTCCATTTCAGCATACTGACGAACCAGCTTTTCCTCTAAATCAGTAATTTTGTCTTCTGGAGTTTTTTTATTATCAATAGCATCATCTTTTGTAGAAGATTGGGTATCTTCATTTTCTTTATTTAATCCGTCTTTAGTCTCAGAGTTATATTGTTCAGCCTTTTCTTTTTCCATTAACCGTATATGGTAAGAAAATTCATAATTTCCAGATGTATAAAAAAAAAATTAATAAATTAATTTTAGGGTCCAATAATCAAGGAAAAGTAAGAGAAATTAGGAAATTAATACCTAAAGATATTATTTTGTATACACCAAAAAGGTTAAAAATTAAAAGTCCCAAAGAAACTGGATATTCATTTTTAGAAAATTCACTGATTAAAGCAAGATATTATTCTAAAAAAACTAATGAAGTTTGCCTGGCTGATGACTCCGGACTTGAAATTGATGCTTTGGGAAAACTACCTGGTATATATTCAGCAAGATGGGCTGGTCGTAAATTAGATTTTAATCTAGCTATAAGAAAGGTTTATAGAGAACTTAAAAAAAAGAAAGTTAGTAAAAATAAAAGTATTAAATGCAGATTTATATGTGCACTAACAATATTTTGGCCCGATAATAAATATTATCAGTCCCAAGGAATAGTAAAGGGTGTCATTTCAGCAAAGCCAAAAGGAGTTAATGGTTTTGGATATGATCCAATATTTATTCCAAATGGTTATAAAATTACATTTGGTCAGATGTTATTTTCAAAAAAATCTAAAATAGATCACAGATATAAAGCTTTTAAAAAAATTAAAAAATTTTTTTAATTTCCTTATTTTCAATTACATAAAAATTGAGTTGATGTGTTATAATATTTTTATCAATTTCAAATATACCAGTTTTTCCTTTAAAAGAATTTTTTTTGTAAAAAATTTTACCATCTACAGTAAAGTTATTTTTAAAAAGTATATAATAAATCAAACCTGTTACATCGTAACTTAGGAATGCTATTTGATTTGAGTTACCATCAAAATTACTATTATATTTATTAAGGTAATTAATATAATTTTCATAATTTACTGATGGAAAATAAATTGGTTGTATCATAGTTTCATTTAATAAACTTTTATCAAACCATTGGTTTAAAGTAATATATGTAACTCTTGTTGGTGGTATATCCGTATATATTAGAGATGTGGCAACACTTTTTAGATCCTCCTCAAAATCAGCAATAATTACTGAGTCAAAGTTTATACCACCAATAGTATCTAGTTTTGAAAGTTGAGCTAATTTTTTTTCTTTATCAACTTCATCTGAATTTTCAATTCTTTTAATTTCATCTTCCAAATTTTGTTTTCTAATTCTATATCTAGTTATATTTTCAATCTGTTTTGTGATTAAAGTTGGATCTGGATCATAAAAAAATTTATCTTTTAATTTAATTTTAGATTTTTTTACACCAGTTTTTATTTCCTTAAGAATTTCAGTGTTGGGAGAAAATAAAAAAGTTCTTTCAAGTTGATTTAGTAACTGAAATTTTTTAATTGCGTTAAACTGTGAAATTGAGTTAACCCCTGCACTTATGATATTTTTTTCTGAATTATCAATCTTATTAGTAAAAGATATAAATATTAAATCATTATTTAGTTGGTTTAATTTTATTGTATTTTTTTTAAAAACAGGACCAATAATTATTTTAATACCTTCATCGTAAAGTTCCTTAGAAACTTCCAATGTTTGATCTGGATTATTTTGATTATCCTTCGGTACAATTAAAATTCTACTATCATTTATATCATTTATAGCAAGCCTCACAGATTTTAATATACTTTCACCAAGATCTTTATTTTCTCCTGACAAAGGTACAACAAGACCAATTTTAATTTTTTCAGCTGCAAGTGAATTAAAACTAAAGATAATCGAAAAAATAATTATTGTATAAAATTTTATTAGATATTTCATTTTATTATAAATATTATAGCCTAGGATATGGCACTAAAAGAAGACAAAAATAAGATTAAGAATGGTTTATATTTAGTTTCAACTCCTATAGGAAATCTGAAAGACATTACACTAAGAGCTTTAGATGTATTGAGTCAATCTAACCTGATACTTTGTGAAGATACTAGAGTATCTAAAAAGTTATTAACCTATTATAAAATAAGTACAGAAATACTCTCATATCATAAATTTAACGAGAAAAAGAATTTAGAGAAAATTGTTGATTATTTAAAAGAAAATCAAATAATTTCTTTAATTTCAGATGCTGGGACCCCAACCATTTCTGATCCAGGTAGAATATTAGTCAAACGTTGTGTCCAAGAAAATATCAATATTATTCCTATACCTGGTGCCTCAGCTATTACAGCTTCAATATCAATTTCGGGTTTTTCAGATAAGTTTTATTTTCATGGTTTCTTATCTGATACTAATAATTCAATTATCAAAGAGTTTAAATTTTTTAAAGATCTAAAATGTTCAATCATTTTTTTTATATCGGCAAAAAAATTAATAAAACAATTTGAATTATTAAAAAATTTCTTTTTTGATAGGGAAATTTTAATATGTAGAGAATTAACCAAACTTCATGAAAGTTTTTATAGAGGTAAGATATCAGAAGTTGATAAATTATTATTTAACCCCAAAGGTGAAGTTACAGTCATAATTTCAGAAAAAAGTAATAATGGCGAAAAAGATTTAAGCGAATCAGATAAAAAAAAAATCCGAAAACTTATTTATAGTAAATCGGTAAAAGATATTGTTCGCATGATTGCTCAAGAAAAAAATATTTCAAAATCGAAAATTTATAATTATTGTCTTCAAATCAAAAATGAAAATTAAATTATTATTTATATTTTTAATTACTTTTTATTTAACATCCTGTGTTGGAACGTCATCAACTGGAATATTTGGGACGGGTGTTACTGTTGCAATGGACCCAAGGACTGTTGGAACTCAAATTGACGACTCAATAATGGATAAAAATTTAGATGCAAAACTGATATCCACAAATAAAAGGTATCTTTTAAATGTTAGAACAAAAATAATAGATGGAAGAATTTTTATCACAGGAAAGGTTGACACAGTTGAGGAAAAATTAAACATTACTAAAATCGCATGGGAAATTAAAGGAGCTAGATCTGTTAAAAATGATCTAAAAATAAAAGATGGATTTGACTTCAAACGGTCTGCAAAAGATTTATTAATAACATCTCAGCTTAAATCAGCATTGATATTTAATAAAAAAACTAAAGCTGTTAACTATAATATAGATACTTACAAAAAGAAGATTTACATTTATGGTATTGCAGAAACTAAAGAAGAGAGGGATGAAGTAATTGATGAAGCTAAACAGATACTAGATGTAAAAGGTGTAATTGTAAGCATCTTGTTAGTTGAAGACTTAAGAATACAAAAAAATTAATTATTTTTTATAATCAATTATTTCTGCAGAATAAGCCGCTACTGACGCAAGGTTTAATATTTCAGAGGTAGAAGTTCTTAGAGGTGCTATTTCGATAGGCTCTGCTAAACCAATAAGAAGTGGTCCTATTACCTTAGCTCTACTCATTGATTTAATTAATTTAAAAGATATAGCTGAAGCATGTAATCCAGGCATAATTAAAATATTTGCATTTCCTACAATTTCAGAAAATGGATAAAGTTCTTTAAATATTTCTTCAAGCGCCACGTCTGGCTGCATCTCACCATCATATTTAAAATCTACTTTCTTTTTATCTAAAATTTCTACAGCCTCTTTAACTTTCATAGTTCTTTCAGTTGTTGGCTGACCAAAAGTAGAATGAGATAAAAATGCTACTTTTGGATCCATACCAAATAATTTTGCTATCCTTGATGAAGATATTGCAATATTTGCTAACTGTTCAGAATTTGGCCATTCATTTACTGCAGTATCAGCAATTAAAACAGTCTTTCCTCTATTTACAACTAAGTTAATACCAAAAATAATTTCTCCAGGCCTTGCATTTACTACTTTTGAAACTTTTTCAAGTGAAGCTGAATATCTCCTTGTGTTACCAGTTACCATTGCATCCGCATCTCCACATGAAACCATACACGTAGACCATATAACTCTATCATTTCTAATTAGTTTATCACAATCTCTTTCCAATAATCCCTGTTCTCTTTGTAATTTTTTGAACAAAAATTTGGTATATTTATTTCTTTTCTCATTATCAGTAGAATTTACGATTTCTATATTAAGATTTTCATTATAGCCTATTTCTTTAAGTTTCTTTTTAACCAGTTCTTTTTTTGCAACCAGTATAGGAATTCCTAAACCACTATTTTTGAAAGCTATTGCTGCCTTAAGATTATTTTCATCTTCACCATCTGCAAAAACAACTTTTTTTTGTTTTTTTCTTATTAAAGAATTTATTCCTTGCATGACAGTTACGGACGGATCCAATCTATTTTTTAGTTGATCAGCATATAAATCAAAATCTTTTATTTTTTTTCTAGCGACACCTGTCTTTATAGCAGCTTTTGCAACAGCCACGGGTATTACACTTATAAGTCTTGGATCAAAAGTGGAGGGAATAATATAATCTCTACCATAAGCTGGCCTTACGCCACCCATTACTGATGCGACTTCATCCGGAACTCTCTTTTTAGCTAGATCTGCTATAGCATGAGCAGCTGCTACTTTCATTTCCTCGTTAATTGTCCTTGCTCTAACATCCAGGGCACCTCTGAAAATATATGGAAAGCCTATTAGATTATTTACTTGATTGGGATAATCAGATCTTCCTGTCGCAATAATTGAATCTGATCTTACCTCCTCTATTTTTTCAGGACTAATTTCAGGATCCGGGTTAGCACATGCAAATATTATAGGATTTTTTGCCATAGATTTTACCATGCCCTGCGTTAATGCATCCTTAGCTGACAATCCCAAAAATACATCTGCTCCTTTTATAGCTTCTTTTAAGGTTCTAAATTTTGTATTTATTGCATGCTTAGATTTCCACTGATCTAAATTTTCTCTACCTTTGTAAATTACACCTTTACGGTCACACATAATTAAATTTTCGTTCCTAATACCAGTTTTTTTGAATAGCTCTGTACATGCTAAAGCAGATGCTCCAGCCCCATTAACAACTACTTTAACTTTTTTAATTGATTTTCTAGTTATGTCTAAAGCATTAATTAAGGCAGCGGTAGTTATAATTGCTGTCCCATGTTGGTCGTCATGAAATATGGGTATGTCTACAATCTCTTTTAGTTTTTTTTCAATGATAAAACAGTCAGGTGCCGCTATATCTTCAAGATTTATGCCTCCAAATGTAGATGATATATTTTTTATTGTGTTTATTATCTCATCATTATTTTTACTGTCCACCTCAATGTCAATTGAATCAATATCAGCGAACCTTTTAAAAAGAACTGCTTTACCTTCCATAACAGGTTTTGATGCGGCCGCCCCTAAATTTCCCAAACCTAAAATTGCAGAGCCGTTACTTATAACTGCTACTAAATTTCCTTTAGAAGTATAATCGTACGCTAGGTTAGGATTTTTACTGATTTCCAGCACAGGTGATGCAACTCCTGGAGAATATGCGAGCGCCAAATCTCTTTTAGTTGTCATTGGTTTAGAAGCTGTAATCTCAATTTTGCCTGGTTTTCCTGATGAATGGAAATCCAATGCTTCTTTGGTTGTATAATGTTCAATCTTATTTTTTTTCATTATAATAATTAATTAGATATACAAATAGAGCTAAATTAAGACTAATATGATTTATGAACTTAATTAAGTCAACAGGTACATTTAGTTTCTTTATTATTATCAGTAGACTTTTAGGATATATAAGAGATGTTTTAATCGCAATTTATTTGGGATCAGGTCCTATTGCCGATGCATTTTTTGTTGCCTTCAGGATTCCAAATACATTTAGAAGACTTTTTGCAGAAGGTTCTTTTAATGCTGCATTTGTCCCAAATTATTCATCCGAATTAATTAAAGGAAAAACAAAAGCTAAAAACTTTGCTAATGATGTTTTTAATTTTTTAATGTTGGGACTCTTATTTCTAGTTATATTGGTTGAGATTTTAATGCCTGGTTTTGTTTATTTAATTGCCCCTGGCTTTTACGAAGATCAAAGTAAATTAGAATTAACAACTTTATTAACACGAATAACTTTTCCCTTTTTACTTTTTATAAGTTTAGCATCATTTTTTTCTGCGATACTAAATTCACATAATAAATTTGGTGTAGCTGCAGCCGCTCCAATTATTTTAAATTTAATTTTAATATTTATCATTTATTTAGAAAAAAATTCAGATGATAATCTAGTTATTTATTTATCCTATGGTGTATCAATAGCGGGATTAATACAACTAATTTTTGTATATTTTTTTGCAAAAAAATATTTTTTACCAACTTTTGATTTTAAACTCAAAATAACAAATAAAATTAAAATTTTTTTTAATAAATTTTTACCAGGGATTTTCTCTTCAGGTGTTACCCAAATAAATATTCTTGTAGGCACAATCATTGCATCATTTCAAGCAAGTGCTGTATCATATCTTTATTATGCTGATAGAATTTATCAGATAAATCTCGCAATAGCTGGAATCGCAATTGGAACTATTATTTTACCTAACTTAAGTCGAAATATAAAACTAGGAAATAAAGCAAAAATTAACTTTATTCAAAACAAAGCATTTGAGTTATGTTTATTCTTAAGTATACCAGCTTCTATGGCCCTAATAGTTGGTGCAGAAGAAATTACATCAGCTTTATTTGGTTATGGAGCTTTTGATGCAATTAGTGTTTCAAATTCAGCAAAAGCTTTATTTTATTTTGCTTTGGGACTTCCGGCTTTTGCAATAATTAAAGTTTTTTCAACTTTTTTATTTGCAAGAAACGATACCAAAACTCCATTTTATTACTCCTTAGTTTCAGTGGTAATTAATATCTCAATAAGTGTTTTATTTTTTGATGAAGTTGGTTTTATAATTATTCCAATAGCAACAAGTATATCTTCTTGGATAAACGCATTATTGTTATTTACAAAATTAAATATAAATGAATATTTTAGTTTAAAAAATATTTTTAACACACCGAATTTAAAAATTTTAATAGTTTCTGGAATTTCGATCTATATTTTTAATATTTTTATAAATTTATCAGATAAATATCTAAATTACGGAAGTGAATTAAAATTATTTACTATAATTATCTTGGTACTTATTACTATTTTAATCTATATTTTAATATCATTGCTAACAAAAACATTTAAATATTCTGATATTAAATTAAAGTATTAAAAATATGAGCAAAAAAATTTTTTCTGGAGTTCAACCAACTGGAAACCTTCATTTAGGTAATTATATTGGGGCTATAAAAAACTTTGTGAGTCTACAAAATGATCCAGAAAATTTTTGCATATATTGTGTTGTTGACCTTCATGCAATTACACTAAAGCAAAACGCAAAAGATTTAAAAAAAAATATCAGAGAAACAGCCGCTGCATTCATTGCCAGTGGTTTAGATTATAAAAAAAGTATAATTTTCAACCAATCTTTAGTGTCAGCTCATTCAGAAGGGTCTTGGATTCTTGGCTGTATTGCTAGAATGGGATGGCTAAATCGTATGACACAATTTAAAGAAAAGGCAGGGAAAGATAAAGAAAAAGCGAGTATAGGTTTATATATTTATCCAATACTTATGGCTGCAGATATATTGCTTTACGACGCAACACATGTACCAGTTGGTGAGGATCAAAAACAACATTTGGAATTAACAAGAGATATAGCTGATAAATTTAATTTAGATTTTAATTCACCAGATTTCTTTATTACACCAGAACCTTTAATACAAAAAAACTTTTCTAGAATTATGAGCTTAAAAGATGGAACAAAAAAAATGAGTAAATCCGATCCATCGGAATTTAGCAGAATCAATTTAAATGATAGTAGTGATCAAATTTTGAATAAAATTAAAAAAGCGAAAACAGACACAGAACCTCTTCCTGATAATGAAAATGGATTATCTAAAAGACCGGAGGCAGCAAATTTATTAGGTATCTATTCTAGTTTAAGCGATCAAACTTTAAGTAATACAATAAATGAATTTTCAGGAAAAAATTTTTCTGAATTTAAAAAAAAGTTAGCAAGTTTGATTATAGATAAGATATCACCAATATCCTTTGAAATAAATAAATTGTTAAAAGATGAAATGTTTATAGATAAAGTATTAAAAGATGGTGCCGAAAAAGCTGACGCAATTGCATCTAAAAAAATTGAAAATTTAAAAAAAATCGTTGGTTTTTAGCATTAATTTAATCTTTAAAAATTACTATTTCTAACTATATAAAAGTTATGTTTGTACAAACTCTGAATACACCAAATCCAAATTCACTTAAATTTTTACCAGGTGAAAAGGTATCCTTATCTGGACCATTAGAATTTACTGAAAAAGCACAAACTTCAAACGAGCTTATTAGGAATATATTATCCGTTAATGGTGTAACAGGTATTTTTATTTCGGACGATTTTTTATCAGTTAATAAAAATCCAGAAAAAGATTGGGAAGATATAAAACATATAATTATTTCATTCATTAATGATTATTACTCTAGTGGAAAAAAATTTGTTTATGAAAAATCATCTGACATAAATAAAAAAGAAGAAAGTCTAAATGAGATTGAGAAAAAAATAATAAAAATTTTAGAGACAAAAATCAGACCAGCGGTCGCTAGAGATGGTGGAGATATTAAGTTTAAAGAATATAAAAATGGAAAAGTGCTTGTTGAAATGCAAGGAAGTTGTTCGGGTTGTCCAAGTTCAACTATGACGTTAAAAAAAGGTGTTGAGAATTTACTGAAACACTATATTCCAGAAGTAATAGAAGTTGTCCCAGTTAATAATTAGTTTTTATGCTAAAAAATGTTAGAATAAAAAGTATGGACATTAAATCTTTAAGAAAAATAATTTCTAAAAAAGGTTTTATAATGTTCAGAAGGTCATCTGTAAAAAAAGAATCAAGCCTTAAAAATCTATACCACATTTCACTTGCTTCTTTATTAATCATTTCCTTTTTTTATATATTACCTCCATCCTATAAGCTTATTAGTAAATCACTTAAATCAAACCCTGAGATTGAGAATTCATCAAGTCAAAAACTTACTCAAGTTTTAGAGGGCAAAATACTGGATGATCAAAAAAATGATCAAGATAGTAATTTCACGGACCAAGATTTGGTTTATCAAGAATTATATGGGGAAGTTTCTGAAGAAGACTCTTTAGAAACTGGTGTGAGATTGAAAGCATCAGTTTTGTATCAACTTTTTGAAGACACAAACTACAAATTAAGTGACGTAAGGAAAAATAAAATTGCAAAACCTGTTGAAATAGGCAAATTACCTTATGAATTGAAAGAAATTCAAAGTACTAAAAAAAGAAAAGATTTATTTATACAAATAGTTTTACCTTTAGTGCTTGAAGAAAATAACAAAATTCTCCTTGATAGAAAAAAACTTTTTGCGATTTTAAATAAAAATAACAATTCTCCAGCTGATAACCAATGGTTAAATAAAAAATTCAAACAATATGGAGTTACAAACAAAGATATACCAACTCTTAAAAGAAGAATGGACATAATACCTCCATCTATGGCTATCGCTCAAGCAGCAAAAGAAACTGGTTGGGGAACATCAAGATTTGCCTTAGAGGGAAATGCATTATTTGGACAATGGACTTATACTGATAAAGGAATAAAGCCAGCTGCTGCTGACGCTGGAACAACTCATAAGGTAATGATGTTCAATGTATTAAAATCTTCCGTTAGAGCATATGCTAGGAATTTAAATACCCATAAGTCTTATAGGAAAATGAGATATCTTAGAGCAATTCAGAGAGACAATGTTGGTAAATTAAATAGTCTTGAATTAGTTGATCATTTAGATCGATACGCAGAAACAGGCAAAGAATATACAACTGTTTTAAAGAAAATTATTGAGCAAAATTCTTTGACTGATTTTGATGATGTAAAAATTCTTCCAAATAGTGAAGCTGTAAAAAATTTAATTTAATTATCTTTTATATTTTTTAGGACGAATTGGACCCCAAACCATCTCCATCCTTGATCATCTTGAATGGAGCAATTGACTCTTCCTCTTCTTGTATTAAATTTATCTCTAAATTTAATTTTTAAAATATTATTTTCAATTTCTAAATTTGAAGTATCCCAACCACTTCCCTCATTTGAAAAACAATTAACATTATCAATTTTTTGCTCTGAAAAGAATTTAACTTTCATTTCAGGTGGGTTATTATTTTCTATCATTTTTTCTTCTGGTATTACCTCTTTATATTGGAAAGGTAATAAGTTTACTAAAAAATTAAACCTATCTAAATCTCCGTATTTTTCATTTATTGGAAATCTAGGTAACTCATATTGGTCTTTATTTAGGTCAATTACACCTGAGTGCTGACCAAACGCAAAATCAAAGTGTTCACTGATAAATTTTTTTTGTTTAGAATTCCATTCTCCAAATGGATAAGAAAAAAAAATTGAATTATAACCCAGATTAGTTTTAAAAATATCGATAGATTTAGTAATATCTCTTTTGAATTCTTCAAAGCTGAAATTTATTAAATAGTCATGAGAATGAGAATGGTTACCTATAAATACAAACTCATTTTTTTCAATTTCTTTAATTTGTTGCCAACTCATATAACCTTTTTTCCCAACTGCTTCAGTAGATATAAAAATTAAAAAAGGTATTTTATTATCTTTTAGGTATGGCCATGCATGCTCATAAAATGATAGATATCCATCATCAATTGTTAATAAAAAAGTTTTCTCAGGCTTTTCCTCAAAAAATATTTTTGGAAGCAAACTAGGGTTTAAAAAATTATATCCTGCATTTTTAATAATATTAATATGTTCTTTAAAAATATCCATTTGTATGTTGGTTGAAGGGTATCTTGATTCATTGAACCTATGATACATTATAGAAACTATGCCTTTTTCATTTGCAAAATATTTATTATAATTCTCAGCTGGATATGCTATTTCAAATTGAATTAAAAAAATTATGAGCAATTTAATTATAGATACTGCCGGAGAAAAAATTTTTTTAAAATTCATAAGTACCGATAAAGAATATAATATTAACCATGATAACTGTAGAGAAAATTTTGATGAACTAGTTAACATTGTTTTTAAATTTCTCAGTGAAAATCATATTGAACTATCAGAAATTAGTAATATTTTCATAAATCAAGGCCCAGGAAAATATACAAGCATCAGATCAGCAATTAGTATTGTTAAAGCAATTAAAATCTCAAGAAATATTAATATCTATGGTTATTATACTTCGCAAATTATCAATAATAACTACAATATTCTGTTAAAGTTACTTAAAGAAGGGAGGTTGACAAAAAATTTTATTCAACCAAAATATTTAAATTAATTATTATTATGAATGAGACTATAGAACAAAAATGTATCGCTAAAGGGGTAAAACTTACTGAGCAAAGAAAAATTATTGCTAAAGTTATGTCCGAAGCAACTGACCATCCTGACGTAGATGAATTGTATACTCGAGTATCAAAAATTGATTCAAAAATAAGTATTGCAACAGTTTATAGAACTGTAAAACTTTTTGAAGAGTCTGGAATAGTAGCTAAACATGATTTCAAAGGTGGAAAGGCAAGATATGAGGAATTAAGTGAGAGTCATCATGATCATTTAATAGATGTCAAAACTGGAGAAATAATTGAGTTTGTTGATGAAGAAATTGAAAAACTTCAAAAAAAAGTTGCCGAAAAATATGGTTATGAACTTGTAGATCATAAGCTTGAGCTTTATGGGGTAAAAAAAAATAAGTGAAAAAAAAAATTTTTATCAAAACATTTGGATGCCAAATGAATGTTTATGATAGTAATAGAATATTTGATATCGTTAAAGATGTCGGGTTTGAAAAATCAGAAGATCAACAAAATGTAGATTGTTATATTATTAATACTTGTCACATCAGAGACAAAGCTAAAGAGAAAGTTTTTCATGAAGTTGGTAGAGTTAAAGAAATATATGCTAATAAAAAAAAACCTATTATGATGATAACAGGTTGTGTTGCTCAGGCTGAAAATCAGGAAATTTTAAAAAGAGAGCCATATATTGATGCAGTGGTTGGGCCACAATCTTACCATAAGTTAAGTAAAATTTTAAAAAATTTTAATGTAAATCAAAAAGAAGATGAAACCGAATTTGATACAATTGCAAAATTTGACTTACTAGGAAAAATAAAAAATTCAGAGAGTAAAGTATCATCTTTTCTAACAATTCAAGAAGGTTGTGATAAATTTTGTCACTTCTGTGTAGTGCCATATACTAGAGGCCCTGAATGCTCTAGACCATTTAAAACAGTAATTAATGAGGCTGAGGAGCTGATAAAAAATGGAGCTAAGGAGATAACTTTACTAGGTCAAAATGTTAACGCTTATAGTTTTTACGAAAGTAATAGAGAGTATAAAATTTCAAGTTTATTAAATGAATTAGAAAAATATTCTGAATTAAAAAGAATAAGATATACAACATCCCATCCAGTTGATATGACCGACGATTTAATTGAGTGTTATTCTTATAATAAAAAATTAATGCCATTTATTCACCTACCTATTCAATCAGGATCTAACAAAATATTAAAACTGATGAATAGAAAACATAAAGTAGAGGATTATTTGGATATTTACAAAAAATTAATGAACATTAATCCTTTAATTAAGATATCTAGTGACTTCATTATAGGTTATCCCGGAGAGGAAAAAATAGACTTTGAGGAAACATTAGAACTTGTGAAGTATATAAAGTTCATAAATTCTTTTTCATTCATTTTTAGTCCAAGACCAGGAACTACTGCATATAAACAAAAAGAGGTAGATAAGAGCATTTCAAAAGAAAGACTAATTGAGTTACAACATAACTTATTTCAAAATCAAATTAATCATAACAAATCTCTTGAGGGACAGGAAATAAATGTCCTAGTAGAAAATAAAATAAAAGATCAGAATAAGTATTTTGGTAGAAACGAATATTTTAATTCAGTTATTTTTGAGGGATACAAGAGTGATATCGGAAAAATAATTAGAGTAAATATAGAAAATAGCAACCAAAATTCACTTTTTGGAAAAAATAAAGATAAAATGAAAGCTGCATAACTTGAAAAATTTTCTTTCAAAAAAAATTAAATCAGATTTGAAGTTCGTTTACTCAGAAAATAATACAATTAGTATAATTTTTTCAAAAAATGAAGACTTACTAGGTGTAGTTGGAGAATTTAATAATAATATTAAAGAATTAGAAAAAATAACTAACACTTCTATATATTCAAGAGGTAACTCAATAATTTTAAAAAACGATCAAAATAAAAATGAAATTATCAAAAATGCTATTAGTTTTTTATATGATCAATATATAACTAATGGAACAATTGAAAAAAAAGATATAATTTCATCGATTAATAAATTTATGATAGATGAAAAAAATAATTCTAAAGAAAATATAAACTATATAATAAAGACACCAAAAAAGTCTGTAATACCGAGGTCAGAAAAGCAAAAAAAATACGTTAAAGCTTTAAGTAATAGCGATGTAGTAATATCTTCAGGTCCTGCTGGAACAGGTAAAACATTTTTAGCAGTTGCTGTTGCCTTAACAATGTTATTAGATAAAAAAATTGAAAGAATAATTTTATCTAGACCTGCGGTCGAAGCAGGCGAGAGATTAGGATTTTTGCCAGGTGATATGAGAGAGAAAGTTGACCCATATCTTCGACCTTTATATGATTCATTATACGATCTTTTAGATTTTGAAAAAATTCAAAAAAAAATTGAAATAGGAGATATAGAAATCGCACCACTTGCCTTTATGAGAGGTAGGACTTTAAAAAATTCATTTGCAATTTTAGATGAAGCACAAAATGCAACAGATACACAAATTAAAATGTTTTTAACTAGAATTGGAGAGAATTCAAAAATAGTAATAAATGGAGATCCTTCTCAAATAGATTTACCTAATAAAAATCTATCTGGTCTTGACAGGTCTAAAAAAATACTTGGTCATTTGAATGAAATATCGATAGTTGATTTTGATCATAAAGATGTTGTTAGACATCCATTAGTATCAAAAATAGTTAAAGCATATTCATCAAATCAAAGTAATGATTGAGGCAGAGGTTCTAGTCGAGTCTAAAAATTGGAAAAAAATAATCCAAAATCCTAAGCAGCAAATTAAAAAAATAATAAAAAGACTTCCAAATTCTTACAGGTTTCCCAACCAAAAAGTTTTTATTACAGTTTTATTAACAGATAATAATAAAATTAAGCTATTAAATGAAAAATTTAGAAAAAAAAACAAACCGACTGACATATTATCCTTTCCTTTCTTTGATAAAAAAAACTTTAAAAAAAACTCAAAATATACAAAGTTTTATTTAGGAGATATTGTTATAAGTGATGGAGAATTTAAAAAAAAAAATCTAAATGATTTTAAAAATGGTTTTATCAAAATATTTATTCATGGTTTTCTTCACCTTTTACACTTTCAACATAAATCTGATAAAGATTATCAAGTAATGAATTTAGTTGAGCATGAAATTTTCAAAAAAATAAAAGGTTAAATTGAAAATTAAACAATATAAAACTTATACAGAAATTTTATACATTCTTGTTTTAGGAATAGTAACTTCACTTAGTTTACCACCCTATAATTATTGGTTGATAAATTTTATTACTTTTAGTTTGTTATTTATATTCTTATTTAAAAATCAGAATAAAAATTCAAACTATTTCTTTATTTACGGTTACATTTTTGGTTTTGGTTACTTCGTATCCAACTTATATTGGATCCCGTTATCATTATTATATGACAATAATTTTAAATTTTTTATTCCTTTTGCAATTATATTAATACCTGCTTTCTTAAGTTTATTTTATGCAGTAGCTTTTTTAATTTTTAAATTACTATTAGATACAAAAAGTATTATTTTAAATATATTATTATTTTCTTTAACATTAGGACTCTTTGAATTTATAAGGGGTACAATCTTATCTGGGTTTCCCTGGAACCTTTTTGCTTATTCCTTTTCAGAAAACATAAATTTTATTCAAATTACCTCTTTAATTGGAGTTTATGCATTTAATACAATATTAATAACAATTTTTTCTATTCCATCAATTTTGTTTTTAAATAAAAAGAAATATGACATAATAGGATTTTTTCTTATAGCAATATTAACGGTATCTATTTATTTATATGGTAGTTTTAAAGTAAAGGTTATTAATAATTTAAAGGCCACAACACTACCTGTAGAAATTAAAATATTGTCTACAAAAATTCCAATTGAAAGATTTTATTTAAATGTTGATGTTGAAGAAACTCTAATAAAGTTAGTTGAACTAAGTAGTCCAAAAAAAAATGATAACACCTTATTTATTTGGCCAGAGGGGATAATACCAAACACAAATTTAGAAGAACTTAAAAACGAATTTTATTATTTGATTAAAAAATCATTTTCAAAAAATCATACTATTTTATTTGGAATAAATGATCAAAAAATTGAAAATGGAAAAATTAAAGTTTATAATTCTTTATCTGTAATTGATAACAAGGCTGATGTTATATTTAACTATCATAAAAATAAATTGGTTCCTTTTGGTGAATTTCTCCCTTTAGAAAATATTTTATCAAAAGTTGGATTGAAAACCTTGACTAATAATTACCAGTCTTATTCAGCAAGCTCAGAAAGAAAATTATTTAATTTAAATAAAAGTGGAACAATTAAAATTTTACCTCTGATATGTTATGAAATAATATATTCAGGTAAATTATCTTTAAATAATAATTATAATTTTATTGTGAATATATCGGAAGATGGATGGTTTGGTAATTCAATTGGTCCATCGCAACATTTTGCACATAGTATTTTTAGATCTGTAGAGTACGGCAAGTATACATTGAGATCTGCCAATAATGGTATTTCAGCAATAGTAGATCCATCTGGTAAAATAATAAATATGTTAAATACCAATAATGAGGGCGTTATATCAATTAAAAAAATGGTAAAAACAAATAAAACACTTTTTTCCACATATGGAAATAAAATCTATTTTTTAGTTATTTTATTATATATTTTTTTAATTTTTTCATTTAAAAAACTGAGAAATGAATAATTTAAAAAATTATCTTTTTACTAGTGAATCTGTATCCGAAGGTCATCCAGATAAAGTTTGTGATCGAATATCCGACATGGTTGTAGACTCTTATTTAAGTCTTGAACCTCAGTCAAGGGTTGCGTGTGAGACTTTAACAACTACAAACAAGGTTGTGCTTGCTGGAGAGATTAGAGGACCTGAAATTAAAAAAGAGGATTTGATTCAAAAAGTGCGTGACTGCATAAAAGATATTGGCTACGATCAAGAGGGTTTTACGTGGAAAGATGCTACGAAAATTGAAAGTCATCTTCATTCCCAGTCAGCTGATATTGCAATGGGTGTAGATGCATCAGGTAACAAAGACGAAGGAGCAGGTGATCAAGGAATAATGTTTGGATATGCTTGTAAAGAAACCGATGTATTAATGCCAGCACCAATACATTATTCTCATAAAATTTTGAGATTAATGGCTGAAGATAGAAAATCTGGAAAACTAAAAAATATTGAGCCAGACTCAAAAAGCCAAATTACTATTGAATACAAAGATGGAGTGCCTGCTAATGTTAAATCTGTTGTAATTTCTACTCAACATTCAGCCGACGTTAACCAATCAAAAGTAAGAGAATTAGTTAAACCTTACATAGAAAAAGCAATACCAAAATCACTTTTAAGTGGATTAGATGAAAAAGAAATTTATGTAAATCCGACAGGAAATTTTGTAATAGGTGGTCCAGACGGTGATAGTGGATTAACTGGAAGAAAAATTATTGTTGATACTTATGGAGGTGCAGCTCCACATGGTGGAGGAGCATTCTCAGGAAAAGATCCTACAAAAGTAGACAGATCTGCAGCTTATGCTTCTAGATATTTAGCTAAAAATGTAGTTGCTTCTAACATTGCAGATAAATGTCTTATTCAATTAGCATATGCAATTGGTGTCTCAAAACCTTTGTCAATTTATGTAGATCTTTTTGATAATGACGAAGAAAAAAATAGACATGTGGAGAAATTAATTAAAGAAAATTTTGACTTGAGTCCAAGAGGTATTAGAGAAATGCTTGGACTTAATAAACCAATCTACGAAAAAACAGCGGCATACGGACATTTTGGAAGAAATTCAGAGAAAAATGGTTCATTTTCATGGGAAAAAACAGATAAAGCTGACGTTTTCAACAAGTAAATAAAGTTGAAAATATAAAAAAAATACCTATATTTGCTTCACATTATTGAAATTTCAGAATGGGCTTCGGCCCATTTTTTTTTGGAGAAAAATGTTAAATAGAAGATCAGACAAACTTGAACTACTAAGAATAGCTGAAGCTGTAGCATTGGAAAAATCAATTGATAAAGAATTGATTATAAATTCAATGGAAACAGGAATTGCAAAAGCAGCCAGATCTAAATTTGGTCAAGAAAATAATATAGTAGTAAATATTAATAGAGATAATGGAGATATAGAAATTTATAGGAAACTTGTTCTAACTGAAAAACCTGAAAATAATAATATAGAGATCAGTCTTGAAGATGCGATATTGATGGATGAAAAAAATAAAGACAAGACAATAGGAGATGAAATATTGCAAACACTTCCTTATTTTGATTTTGGAAGAATTGCTGCGCAAACAGCTAAACAGGTAATTAGTTCAAGTGTGCGTGAGGCTGAAAGAGAAAGACAATTTAATGATTTTGTAGATAAGAAAGACACGATTCTAAGTGGTATTGTAAAAAGATTAGAATTTGGGAATATAATAGTTGATCTAGGAAAAGCAGAAGGAATCATTCAAAAGAGTGAAATGATACCAAGAGAAAATATAAAAGCTGGAGACAGGGTAAAAGCTTATTGTCTAGATGTTAGAAGAGAACAAAGAGGACAGCAAATATTTTTATCTAGAGCTCACCCTAAATTTATGGAAAAACTGTTTACTTTAGAAGTGCCTGAGATTTATGATGGTTTAATTGAAATTATATCGTCAGCAAGAGATCCGGGAAGTAGAGCAAAAATTTGTGTAAAAGCTAAAGATAGCTCACTAGACCCAGTGGGCGCATGTGTTGGGATGCGTGGAAGTAGAGTCCAAGCAGTTGTAAACGAACTTCAAGGTGAAAAAATTGATATAGTCAATTGGTCCGAAGATCTAGCTATGGTAGCAGCAAGCTCATTATCTCCAGCTGAAGTGCTTAGAGTAAATATAGACGTAGAACAAAAAAAAATTGATGTCATTTTAACTGATGAAAATTTAAGTAAAGCAATTGGAAGAAGAGGTCAAAATGTTCGTTTGGCAACTAAACTATTAAATCATGAAATTAATATTTTAACTGATCAGGAAGACTCTGAAAGAAGGCAGATGGAATTTAAGGAAAAAACAGAAAATTTTGTCAAAAATTTGGATTTAGACGAAACTTTGGGTCAGCTTTTAGTAGCTGAAGGTTTTTCATCAATAGACGATATAAAGGATAGTAATATAGAAAATTTAATTAAAATTGAAGGAATAGAAGAAGAAACTGCAAAAGAATTAATTGATAGAGCAAAAGAGTTTTATATAAAAGATCAAGAAGAAATTTCAAAAAAAGTCAAAGATTTAGGTCTAGAAAATCAATTAATAGAGTTACCAGGTCTTACTCCAGGAATGCTTGTAACTCTAGGGGAGCAAAAAATCCTCACTTTAAATGATTTTGCAGATCTAGCTTCAGATGAGTTAACAGGAACATTTGATGTGATAAATGGAGAAAAAGTTAAAATAAAAGGCTATTTGGAAGATTTTGCATTAACAAGACAGGAAGCTGATAATTTAATTATGTCAGCAAGAAACATAGTTTACAAAGATTGAGAGATGATTCATGGACAAAAAAAAATTAAAATTATCCATATCAGGAAATACAAAAAAAACTATTACTAATATCGAAAAAGCTAGATCTAACCCAAAAAATACATTTATAGTTAATAAGAATAAACAATTTCAGAAAAAAAAATTTCATAAAATAAATCCAGTTGGCGAAGGCTTTTCTAAAGTAAGATCTAAAATAGATTTAAAAAAACCAAGTCAAAGTCTTTTTCCTAAAAAAGATATATCTGATTTTGAAAAAAGAAAGTTGGCCGAACAAAGAGCAACAAAAAGATTAAAAGGTGATGCTAATAAAGAGAATAAAGAAAAAGGTAATATAAAAAAAAGAGAGTTAAAACTTACTATTTCTAGGGCTTTGAGTGATGAAGATGGCGCCGAAGGAAGAAGTAGAAGTTTGGCATCTTTAAGAAGAGCAAGACAAAAAGAAAATAGAGTACAGACAAAAGAAGACAAACAAGAATATAAGCCTGTTAAAAGAAGTGTTTCAATTACAGAAGTCATTACCATTAGAGAGTTAGCAAATAGAATGAGTGAACAGTCTAGTAATCTTATAAAACATTTAATGACAATGGGTGTTCAGGCAACAATTAATCATACAATAGACTCTGATACAGCCGAATATTTAGTTAAAGAATTTGGGCATACTCCAATTAAAGAACAGAAAGTAGAGGATATAATTAAAAAAATTAAAGAAAGCAAACATGATAATTTAAAACCAAGACCCCCCATTGTTACAGTAATGGGACATGTCGATCATGGAAAAACATCTTTGTTGGATGTTTTAAGGCAGGCTAACGTTGTAGATGGTGAACATGGGGGCATTACTCAACATCTAGGCGCTTATCAAATCGTTAAGGATTCAAAAAAAATAACTTTCATTGATACACCTGGTCATGCTGCTTTTACTGAGATGAGATCAAGAGGATCAAAGTTAACAGATATAGTAGTACTAGTTATTGCTGCGGATGATGGGGTAAAACCACAAACTATTGAGTCAATAAAACATGCAAAAGCTGCAAATGTTCCTATCGTCGTTGCAATAAATAAATGTGATTTACCTGAGGCAGATCCTCAAAAAATTAAAAATCAATTATTAGAACACGAATTAATAGCCGAGGATTTATCAGGAGATACATTAACAATTGAGATATCTACAAAAACAAAAAATAATATAGATAAGTTAATTGAATCTATAATTCTACAAGCAGAACTTTTAGATCTCAAGTCAGATCATGAAAGTGAAGCAAAAGGGATAGTTTTAGAATCAAAAATAGATGTTGGTCGAGGACCAGTAGTAAATATAATTGTAACATCTGGGAATTTAAAAAAAGGTGATTATTTTGTTAGTGGAAAAAAATGGGGTAAAGTTCGAGCTATTATAAATGATCAGGGTCAGCATATACAAATAGCACCACCCTCTAGTCCAGTAGAAATTTTAGGAATAAATGGAGCATCTAATGCAGGAGATGACTTTGTTGTGTTGCATTCAGAAAAAGAGGCAAAAAATCTTTCTGAGGCTAGAGTTAATGAAGCTAGAGAGGGATTAAAAAATTTAACTTTCGCTACTAATGATAATGCATTTTCTAAAAAAACTTCTGAAGAACTAAATATTATAATAAAATCTGATGTACATGGTTCCTCAGAAGCTATTAAGTTTGCCATTTCAAATATTAAACATGATGAAGTGAAAACAAAAATATTACTTTCTGATATAGGAATGGTCACTGAAACAGATATAACTCTCGCAAAAGCATCGCATGCTTTGGTCATCGCCTTCAATGTTAAACCAAGCAAAGAGGCTAAAAAGCTAGCTGAAAAAGAAAATATTAAGATAGAAAACTTTAACATAATTTATGAGTTGATTGATTTTATTAAAAATCAAATGTCTGGATTATTATCACCAGAAATTAGCGAAGAAATTTTAGGAACTGCAGAGGTTTTAGATATATTTAAAGTTTCAAAAGTTGGAAAAGTTGCTGGCTCAAAAATTTTAAAAGGAGAGATAAATCAGGACTCCTACGCTAGGATAATAAGAGATGGCAATATAATTTTTAATGGAAAAATTGGATCGATATTTAGAGAAAAAAACCAAGTTAAACAAGTAATCGAGGGTTTAGAATGTGGTATATCTCTCAAAGATTTTAATGATTTTAAAATAAAAGATATTATAGAAGCCTATAGATCTAACTCTATAGAAAGGCAAATATTATCATGAGCAAATTAGGCAGACCTGTATCGCAAAGACAATTAAGAGTTGGTGAGATGATTAAACAGGCTTTGAGTATGATTTTCTTAAGAGAAGAAGCAAAAATCTCTGAGATAGACACAAAATCTATAACTGTAACTGAAGTGAGAATGAGTCCAGATTTGAAAAATGCAAAAGTTTTTGTAATACCTCTGGGCGGCAAAGATACTGAAAAAGTAATAGATAAATTAAAAGAATTTTCATTTGTTATTAGAAAAGTTTTATCGAAAAAAATAATGGTCAAATTTTTGCCAAAACTTTTTTTCGTTAATGATGATTCATTTGAATATGCTGAGAAAATTGAAAATTTAATTAGAGAAACACAAAAATAAAAGAAATGTAGCAATGGAGAAAAAAATGAAAGAAGTAGCAAGACACGATAAAGATACTGGCTCATCGGAAGTACAAATTTCGCAGCTTACAGCAAAAATAGAGAATTTATCTCAACATATTAAAAAGTTTAAAAAAGATAAGCACTCTTCTGTAGGATTAATAAAAGCGGTAAATAAAAGAAAGAAATTATTAGACTATTTGAAAAGAAATAATATGGAGTCTTATAAATTAGTAATTTCAAAATTAAATTTAAGGAAGTAAATGTTTAAGATTATAAAAAAAGAAATAGAAGTAGCAGGAAAAAAAATAAGTTTAGAAACAGGAAAAATAGCAAGACAAGCCGATGGTGCAATAATTGCACAATGTGGAGAAACTGTTGTTTTAGCAACAGCAGTCGGAGCAAAAAAAGTTAATCCAGAGATAGATTATTTTCCTCTATCAGTAAATTACCAAGAAAAATATTATGCAGCAGGAAAAATTCCTGGGGGATATTTTAAAAGAGAAGCAAGACCAACTGAAAGTGAAACAT
>MDTE01067037.1_pt1 | contig 22663 bp, 21 predicted proteins | sample 811231 | NCBI WGS metagenome assembly MDTE01 (sample SAMN05326651, study PRJNA326480) | marine metagenome | isolation source: seawater | place: Indian Ocean: Red Sea | collected 2010 | reverse complement strand
TACGCTGACCAACTGCGGCAGCGCAGTAGGCTCGAAGATCCAGATCCTGCTCGTCGTAGAGGGCGGTGGGGAGACCGAGGCAGAGCTCGAGGTAACCTCGCTAACCATCGGCAAGTCACTGGTCTGATTGTTAGAGAGTAAGGAATTACGAGGAATCGCCATGGGCCTTCTCGACAAACTGCCATTCGGCGGATCTACCGCCGAGGGTACCGATCCTGGGATGACTTCCAGATTGGACAAGGTCGCGAAGCTTTCTGTCGAACATGTTGACATTCCAACGGAGTTCAGACCCACCGATCTGGAGGCATGGCTCTTCGCCCCTGCCGGTACTAGGGTCGGGGTTTTGGGAGAGCCTAGCAGTGGGGCCCAGGGTTCGGAGAAGATTCCTGAGCTTGTCGACCTTGTCAAGGAAAGGTTCGAGAGGCTTGAAACCGCTTTGGACCTGATGGAGGCAAATCTGAAGTTGACTCAGCAGCAGACCGCTCAGCTCGCTGCAGAATCCATTTCCCAAGCATCATCATCAGGTGGTGGTGGGGCCCAGGACGTCATGCACACAGTTGGAGACGATGGGGAAGTCACGAGCAAGCCTGTCCAACCGGGCTCTGCTGGTGCCGCCGCAGTCCCCAGCAGCGGTGGCTTGCCGGGAGGGCCTGGGCTACTGGACCTCTACGAGGCCCAGTCGTTAGCAGTCAACCCTTTCCTCAAGAGCGGTGAGGCCGACGCCCTCATGCATGGGCCGTCCGTCGATCCAACTAAGATTGCAGCCCTGCTTCTCGATCACATGAGCGGGGCAGATTGCCTGAGCTTCCTGAAGGCCGCCTCCAAGTCAGGCGTGATTACAGCAGCCGAGGAGAAGACTCTGAGCTCAATTGCTGCCCTGGCCGATCCCGGCGATGCTTCAGAAGGAGCCCCAGCAGTGGATAACAGAACCCTGCTCACCTTCGCTGCAATGATCGAGGCTTGGAGGGCCCAGGGGACTTCCTAGGGGGGGAAGGGATGGCTGGGTCTAGCGTAGCCACGATGATCGTGGGGACAGTGTTCATCATGCTTTTCGGCATGGCCACGGTCTCCATGATTGAGAGCATAGACGAGTCGGTTAGGAACTCGAAGTACGAGCTTCCAGATCCGGAGGTAGACTTCGTCAGCGTCACTGACAAGGAAGAGTCTACTGGCCCAGTACAAGACCTAGCAATATCCACTCCCGGCACTGGATACACTGAAGGAGACACCTGCTCCGTATCCGGGAGCTCCGGAACCAACCTCGAATTCACTATCTCGGTAGACGGGGGAACTGGAGCAGTAACCTCAGTTTCTATTACAAACTCGGGTAGCGGTTACTCAGATGGCGAAGTGCTCGATCTAGCCAGTTGCGACACCGCAGGCGGGGAAGACGCCCAAGTAACGTTGGACATACACGACAAGATCACCATTACCATAGTGAACAGCGGGTCGGACACCGTAGAACTTGCCCACATCCTCATCACGATCTCCGATACGGCCACGAATACGCAGGGGAATCCATTCAGTTTCACAGACCACTACTCGGGCGGAAACCTGTACCTCTTCCCTGGCGAGCAGATTTCTACAGACTCCTTCACGTTGGACTCCACGAATCACGGGTTCGCAATCGAAGATGACCCAGACAGGGCATTTCTCGCAATTTTCGACTACAACAGCGCTATTTCGGTGACCGACTCTTGAACAGGTGATAAATTGACAAACGGACCCTCGGAGATGATCCTGCTCAGTGCAGGTCTGATAGTCGCGGCCCTGGTCTCAGGAGTTCTCCTAGGAGCATGGGACGACATGAGCGATGCTATAGACGAAAGGGGTGAACAGAGCGCCGAGATCATTCGCACCAGGGCCTCTTTGGTCAACGACCCGAGCAACATGCAATGGGACAACACCGAGAAAACAACCAGTCTATACCTGCAGAACTCTGGAGACACATTCTTGGATGTTGACACAGTCGCAGTGTTCCTCGCGGGGCATTCCATGACGGTTTCAGCAGAAGGCAGCCCAACCGAATGGCTACCGGGGGAAATTGTCCAATTCAACATAGATGACGAAACGGGGAGCCCGCACGACTACACTGGAACCAACGATGTGACGCTGTCATTCACGGTAATTTCTGATGGTGACAGCTATTCAGGAGCATACTCAACAACGGAGGACGTCAGACTTGTCACAACCTAACGTAGACAACTTCGAGTTCGGAGTTATCCAGGATAGCCTCGGGCAGAGCATGGGCACCGCCATTCCCAATAGGGCGCTAATGCTAGTGTGCGGCGGGATAGGGTCCGGAAAGAGCATAATTGGCCAGCGAATGGCATTTGGGATGACTGCAAACGACGTCAGAGTCTCCCTGACCACCACAGAACTAACCACGAGGGGCTGGCTGGAACAAGTGTCAAGCATCGGATATTACATGGACAAGCAGATTGACGAGGGCAAATTCCACCTTGTCTCCAGCTTCGGGGTGATAGCCGAGGAGTCGGAAGAGAAAGTCGACCTGCTAGACATCATCGAAACACAACCCTCCAAGGATGCCGAGGTGATAATCATAGACAGGGCATCAGAGTTGATGCCAGAGGAAATGAGCAGCAAGGCTCTGATTTCCAGACTCAGGAAGTTCACATCAGAGGGCAGGACGCTTATCCTTACGATTGATCCCGATGAGATGGAAGAGATAACCCTCAGGGACATGAAGAACTCGGCCGAAGTGGTACTGGATTTGTTCACCGCTGTGGTTGGAGGTCAATTGGTCAGGACTGTGAGCGTAACCCGTTTCCTCAGGGCCGCCGGCCCAGTCACCGAGAGGATCGGGTGGAAGGTGATGCCAGAGATGGGCTTCATAGTTGACATTACGGCAGTTGCTTGATGAGAGGTGAGATGAATGGTAACGGAGCAAGACACCGAGGAAGCAGACTCTGGCCCTAAGTTCACCATCGAGCCCGGCGATTTGGGCGGACTAATGGCCGAATTCCCACATATCAGGCAGTGGGTCGAGGATTTCGAGGCCGAGCACGGCTCTAGGCCAATCTACTATGGGCCTCTGGACAGGGACGCTAAGAGCGTCTCCCCAAGAAACCTCATCTACGCGACCAAGCCTCCCTGCTTCGCTCACGTCTATTCCCCTCCCGAAGGCGCAGAAGGCGCTGGTAACACCTTCTGGTACGGCCTCGAGCCAACGATTAACGAAGAGGAGGAGCTAATCAGGGACCAGATAGTGGAACGACTCCTAAGGGACGCACCTCAGAAGGAGAGGTTCGAGAACGATGAGGAGTTCATCGCCATGATTCATGAGATGATGGATGAGATGACTACGACCGCGGGACTACTATTCTCCAATCCAGTAGTTGACCAAGCCAGGGAGCTGATGGGATTCGGAGAGCCCAGGATAAGCGTCACACCCGAACAATTGGTTCGTCTGAAGTACGTCGTGGTAAGGGATCTGGTGAATAATGGTCCCTTGGAAACCCTACTTGCGGACGAGATGCTGGAGGACATCCACTCGATAGGGATGAATCGCATACACATGGATCACAAGGTGTTCCCGATGCTTACTTCAAATATCGCATTCAAAGACCAGGAACTCCTCACTGGCTACCTCAGGTCCATGTCAGAGAGAATCGGACGACCAGTGTCAGACAGCAAGCCGATTGTCGATGGCGCCCTTCTAGACGGCTCAAGAATCAACATCATCTACAGCGACGACGTCTCCATTCAAGGCTCCTCTTTCACAATTAGGAAGTTCGCAGAGGAGACAATCTCGATCATCCAGCTAATCAAGTGGAAGACCCTATCAGCGCAAATGGCGGCTTACATTTGGCTCGGTCTGGAGAGCGGTATGTCGATGCTGGTCTCGGGGGAGACGGCATCTGGAAAGACGACAACGCTGAACGCAGTGCTTCCATTCATTGACCACAACGTGAAGATTTACACGGCTGAAGATACCCCTGAGGTGAAGGTCGCCCATCCTATTTGGCAGAGACTAATCACTCGTGACTCCAAGAACGAAGACTCAAGAGTAGAGATGTTCGACCTCTTGAAGGCAGCCCTAAGGTCCCGTCCGAGGTACATCATCATCGGTGAGATTCGTGGCGTAGAGGGAGCGATCGCTTTCCAAGCCATGCAGACGGGTCACCCTGTGGTCGGAACCTTCCACGCCTCGAATATCGTAAAATTGATCCAGAGGTTCACAGGAGACCCAATCAACGTCCCAGCGAGATTCTTCGACAACCTTAACTTCGCGATTTTCCAAGAGGTCGTGGAAGCCCCTGGCGGCGGGATAGCCAGAAGGATCACAGGAGTCAGCGAAGTAATAGGGTTCGACAAGACGGCGGATGGGATTTTGACTAGGAACATGTTCGAGTGGGATCCGGTTGCCGACGTGGTATACTTCAGGGGGATGTTCCAGTCTGACATGCTGGAAAACAAGATTGCACCCAGGATGGGATTCCGAAGCAAGAGAGACATCTACGACGAACTTCAGAGGAGAACAGACGCAATCCAGGTGATGTGCGACAGGGACCTCACTCACTACGATGACGTCTACGACCTGCTGGACGTTTACTACAAGGAGGGTTGGGATCGGTTCGCTTCAGCGATTCAAAGCTGGACGGGAATTAACCATTAGGGGGCGAGTCAATGGAGAACAAGTTCACTACTTGGCAAATAGCTAGAATAAGGCTCGGGATGCCATTCCAAAGATACCTACTACTATTCTCTGTGCCTGCAACCCTGTTCGGATTAATCGCAGGAATAACAGTATGGTTCATTACCGGCTCATCCACAGAACCAGCGGCCCTTTTGCTAATTGGCATCTTCCCGATAATGGGCTTCTTTGCAACCATCCTTTACCCGATTACGCAAGTTTCTGCGGAGGCAATCCAAATCGAGCAGGACATGCACATGTTCATGACTAGGATGGGAATACTGTCGATGGGCGAGTCCGCAGAGAAGGGGATGTTCGACGTCCTGAAGGAGATGGGTGATTACGGGGCACTGGCTCATGAGATCCAAGCAATTGAGACTCTAGTGACGAAGTGGCACACCAATCTCCCCGAGGCGGCTAGGATCGTTGGGAAGCAAAGCCCTTCTGAGATTTGGAGCGACTTCTTGGATCGCATGGCTTTCTCTGTCGAAGTGGGTCAGCCGATAGGGGAGTTCTTCCAGAGCGAGAACGAGACTTTCGAGCAGGCTTTCACCACGATCTACGACGCTAGGCTAGAGCAGTTGGACACACTGAGGGAGACCTTCGTTTCGTTGACCACAACCGGACTGCTTCTAATGGTGGTCGCAGGGCTGCATCTGATCCTGTTCCAGATCGGATCAGAGGGGGATGACTGGTTCGACGTAATTTTCAGGTCAAGGTGGGTGATTCTGACTGGGACCCTTTTCGCCGGCCTCCAGTTCGGTGCTTGGTATCTTTTCACACTGGTGATTCCCGACGAGGACCTTTTCGCCAAACACGGATTCAACACCCAACAGGCTATCGACCTCAGAAGATCATGGGTATTCGCCGGGGTTCTGGGGACGATTATGGTGCTGTTCCTGATAGCCTTCACAGCCATAAGTGGACCTTCCTGGATCATCGGAAACTGGAACTACATCGGTCTGCTTGTGATCGCTGCAATGATGTCCCCACTGATGGCCCCCGCGTTGCTGACATCGCAAGAGGAAGCTAGAGTTAGGAGGAGGGACGAGGCATTCCCGGAGTTCATTAGGGCTTTCGGCGGAACCGCCCAGGCCCGTGCACAAGAGCCTAGCGCCATGGTAAAGGCTCTCTCCGGTATCGATTTCGGAGCGCTTGACGAGTCCATTGCGAACCTAGAGAGGCGGCTTTCAATGAGGATAAACAGCGACTACTCTTGGGACTGGTTCGCAGCGGACAACAATTCGATGATGGTCTCAAGATTCACCAGGGTTTTCATCGAGGGGTCATCCTCCACAGGCGAGGCGGGACTCGTGGGGGACATGGTCTCACAGAGCACTACGACGCTGCTCGGCCTCAGGCAGAGGAGGCAGATTTCAGCCAACGTCATGAGAAGCGTCTCCTACGGACTGCTAATAGCCATGATCATCGCTCTAAACATCACCACTTCGATTATCTCCGGTCTAGGTGAGACCATTGCTGAGGTAGCAGCGGGGCTGGTGGAAAGCGGCGGACAGGCCGGGACAGCCTCCTCAGGGGTAGACATAGCACTGCCAGTCCTAGGCGAGACAACCGGCGTCGAAGAGAATATCGCCGTCTTCCAGTTTATCGGCTCTTTCCTAGTCGTCGTGACGATCTTCTCCCTGGGGATGATTACTGCCAGAATCAGGGGTGGAGGGACGACCCTGGTACTTGGGCAGATGATCCAGATGCTGTGGATGGCTGGCATAGCAAACTTCGTCAGCACCTTGATCCTTGAACAGTCGGTGGGCCTTTTCCAGACTCCAGGCATCTAGAGTCCACGAAGACTTGATGTCGCTGACCCACAGGCCTCATGCATGGGAGCAGACCCCCTCATAACAACCGTCAGGATTTCGATGCTCGCAATATGCATGGCCGCGGCTGCTCGATCTGACTATTACACGCTAACAGTCAGGGACTGGCATTGGATAAAATGGGGGGCGCCTACTGCCCTCCTGCTGGGATTAGAACTCGCTTCAAATGACGTAGGATTTGCAAATATAGCCATGGTTTTCGCTCTAATTGCAGCTTTCTCGTATTGCTTCATGCCCCCTCCTGATATTTCTATAGCAAAGAACTGGGACGGAGTCCAAGCATCCTTGTTCCTGACCTATGCCATAGGTTTCGCAGGACTTCTGGGTGGTGCATACTCTCATCATGACGTTGAACTTGTTGACTTGATTGTGGGCGAGGAGTCCGCTGAGGCGACTCTCTGGTGGAGTCTGCTGGGTGCCCTAATCACCATTGTAGTATTCATTTATGCCTGGAGATTGAGGCTTATTCAGGGCTCTGCCGATGTCAAGGCACTGGTCTTGGTGACTCTGATGTTTCCATCTTGGGCGTTTTTGCCCGATCAGATGTTTCTTCAAACCGACTCCATCCCCCGGATCCCCCCCTCCATGGCCCTGTTTATCTGGGCAGGGGCCGCATTCATTCTTGCAGCTCCGTTGATTTTCGTTCAGAACCTCTCTTTGGGAAACATCTCGTCGATTCAGGACCTCAAGATGGCATGGCACGCCACCAAGAAGCCAATTTCGGACATAGGGGAGTCACCATCATGGATCCTCACCGATGTAATTGAGAACGAAGGTGAGATTGCGGTGGTAAACAGAATCTTGCCAATTAGGAAGCCAATTTCCGAAGCCGGGGTTTCCTTGGACCTCGAGGCTCTTCATTCCATGGGCGTGGAGCATGTTTGGGTGGCCACCAAGCATCCGTTCATAGTGTACCTATTCTTTGCCATTCTGCCATTGTTGCTTTTCGGAGACCCAATCTCATCAATCATCAAATGAAGTCCTCTAGGGTCATCACCGTGACCCTATCGTTGTTGAATAGAGAGTCCACGCTAGATGACATCCAACCCACTCTGTGCTTTGTATAGTCGTCAACCCCGTAATTCTCAATCACTTCCTCTGTAATCTCGATGTATTTCCTCACTGCTCCTTCGGAAACCGTCAGAACAACATTACCCCCACAAATCGACTCTTCACTACCACTGGAGAACCCTCCAGGAGATCTGACAGAATGACTGATGCATTTTCCTGCAAGGGGAACTCTTCTGTATGACTCACCGCACTTTACGCACCTAATCTTCTGCCTTGTATAAGCCATCAGGTTACCCCTCATGTCAGGAAGGAAATGCGACTCGATGACCTGCTTTGCGACTCCATCAACACGAACCGGCCTTAGCACTCTGCCAAGCTCCAACTGACTGTCTAACTTGTCCTTCATAGTGACCAGAGTCTTGTATGATGAGTTGCTAGGCCCCGCATCCAGAGGACCGGAGTCATGAGTCCATCCGTATCCTCTAATCTCGCCAATCATACCTAGTCTATTCTCGACAATATCTACCATCCCCCTGATCTCTTTCGAGTGGGGCTGCTCCAGGGTAGACTCGTAGAACTCCCTGCTGTACCCCCATGAGCAATCGACATTCAAGGCCTCTTTGTCAATCTCACTAGGATCAAGTCTTGTCGTGAGGACTAGTGGGGCATCCATCCTCCCTCCTCTGTTTGCAGGTAGGATGGTCTGCGTGAAGTTCAGTAGACCATCCATCAGCATCATTATGCTGTCCTCATCACCATCGCAATTCCTTCTCTTTGCTGCGTGGAATAGGGGATGGGCATAGCCTGCAGATGCATCTGTCCAGCCAATTATTCGGCATGCTACTCCACCTGAAGTGTGAGGTGCCAACCCAATGGCTATCTGCCCAACGATATCTTGAGGCCTCTTTGCCGAGTAGAATGGCTTCATTCCATAGAACCTTTCTAAAAGGTCATCAACAAAATTGCAAGTCGAAAGTAGGTGTTCAGAGGCCTTGCTTGAAGGTATGAAGTCCTGAGGAAACAACTCTACAATTTGGTCATCACTACTAAGTGACTCCCCTCTAAAGTCGTGTGTGTAACCAAGTTCGAACAACCTTTTCCACGGAGTGCCAATCTCTGATGGCTTGAAGTGAGTAACTGGCACATCGCTCATGTCAAACCTGGAAGTCCCATCTCTGAACACTGAGACGCCGTGTAATGCTCTGAGGATCCCTTTTTCCAATTGCTCCGGGGACTGCTCCTGAGAAAACAAGCCCTTTACCGCCTTGATCTTCCCAGGAAGTCGATCCAAGCCAAGGCTCCTTCTTTTCACCTCCAGTATTGGTCCGAGCTTAATTGCCGTCCTTTCCCCCTTTCGCCTCCCCTTCCTCTTTCTAGTCGACCCCTCTGTTCTCCCACCACATTCTTCCGGCACGTCTGGATTAGGTCTGTGGTGACAGGTAATGTGAGGGGTCTCACGGCCACATGTTTGGCATACTCTGGGGCCGACAACAACTCTAATCACGCCTCTGCTGGAAGCCTCAGAAACCAATCTCTGAGGGCCACCACTTTCCCCTATGGGGAAAATTGCATGTACTAGAGGACTCATCTCTCTGGCACCAGATTTCTCAGGTCTACCCATCCTAGAACCAATCCTACATGGGACCGAATCTTCCCATCTGTGTAACTTGGAAGCCCTCCTTACAACTTGAAGGGACCTTTCTACAATATAGTCATCCACCTCCTTTCTCAGGACCAATAGATCCTCACTCAAACCGTCTTCTCCGATCTCTTGTTGGAGCCTCTGAAAGCTGGATGAAACCTTGTCAATTATTCCAGAAACGAGCGGCCTCACATCGAATCTAGTTTCGATCCTCCCGTCTATGACATCCAAACCGAGTCCATCCAGGAGACTTTCCCAGTTCCTATTTACAACAATGTCACATCCATCGTGATGGTGTAGCAAACCCAATGTCATCAATGAAGATTTGACCAGCCCATGCCGGTTTACCTCAGTCCACTCAGGCCTTTCTTCCAGAATAGGGAGGCTGGACAGATGGTCTACATTGTCTGACATTGGCCAATCTGAAACAGAGCCCTTAATTCTAAGCGAGGAACCTTCGATGGAACCGTTCTCAAGAATACTTCCAATCAAATTCGGCAGAAACTGAATTGGCAAGTCTGACCACCAAAGGTTCCAAGGTGGAGGGACAGCGGTCCCAAATGATTCGCAAATCTTACCAATCTGCTTCCAAGACAACTCTAGTTTTTTCAGGTAGGATATCCAATCTCTTCTCCTAAGTGATCTTTCAAACTCATCCTCCCCGCCCCTATTGATTGCTCCATTGAAAGGCATCCCCAGCGGGAGTGAGCCCTTATCCACTCCCATAATTTCCGCAAACAAAATGACCTTTTCGTGGGAGTCAATTGACTCTGCCAAGTCGGATGCCCACCAATCAATGGAGTATGATGATGGGACCATCATCTTGTTATTCTCAAGGAACTCGCCATAACCAAGTAAAATCTCACCAGAGTCCCAAATGGTGTCCAATTCGTCCTTGATCACCCCCCATTCTTCTTCGGAATGGATCCTAAGAAAACTTCCATTCCTTAGTAGAACAGTAGGCCCATCGATTTCTATGCAAGGAGTAACCGCACAAGCCTTTCCTGGCCCTTCGATTTTCATTTGAGTTCCCACCGAGAGGAAACCCCCCATCACGAGCATTGTTACTGGGTTAAGGCCCGCTGCTGCGAGTCCCGTTGCGCGACTTCTTCCGTACCTTAGTCTGAATCCTCCAGGTTCCCTAGGCCCTCCGAAAACAGGCCTCCCTGCAATCACGTCTCCCATGTACCTGCTTTCCTTAGGAATAACCCTCCTTTTTGTTTCAGGACCTTCGGAATCTGTACCTTTCTTCTTCTCTACGAATGTGGTAATGAACTCCCACCCCGGGACGTTCAATCTCTCTGTATGCGTCTGTATCTTCGGAGCCTTTAGGCAAAGGCCTTCTCCAATAACCAGCATCACTCCCCCTCGGACTCTGGTTCTGAAGGTTCCATTTTCATTCACGACATTCCTTACCTCTTTGTAACCAGCACACTCCATCCTTTCCGTCTCTTCACCATTTACCATCACCGGGCATTCATTTACGATCACCTCAGTCTCTTCAGGAGGTGGCTTGTATTGGAGGTTCATCCTGTACAATCCAAACTCTTCCTTCACTCTCTCGACTTCGGGTATTGTAGGAAAGTACCTCCCAATGCCCATCTCTCTCCTTAGTATATCGCCAATTAGTACTCCAAGTGCCTGAGCAGTGCCTCCAGCTGCCCTAATTGGCCCACAGAAGTCTATTGAAAGGAACTCTGAACCGTCCGCGTTATTCAATATCCTAACGTCTCCTATTCCATCTAGGGGCGCAACAAGAACTGCTTCTGTAAGAACGGCGAGCCCAACCCTTAGCCCCGAGTCTATGGATCTCCGCCTATCACCAGTTTTTTCATGCATTTCCTTGGTTACCGAAATTGAAATCATTATTGCTGCAGTCTCTCGATCATGCGATTGTAAAAGAGCTCTGAGCTCATCCTCAATTTTCAGAGGTGGCTGATCAAGCCTAAGTGGATCAGGATAAAGATAAGGATCTTCTAGAAGCTTCTCAGTCCTACTTGCTAAATCTGATGCTCTCGGAATCTCCACCATGTTAGAAAAATCTAGGCCCTTGCTCTTCGCCTCTGAAGCGATTCGATATGCAACTTCGATATCATCGTCTAAAGATTCTTGGTAACTAGAACGTTCACGACCTAGTCTTTCCTCATCCATTTCTTCGATTCTATGACTAATGGACATGACTCCCCTCCGCGACAGCAACCACGACTCCGAATAGACCGTCCAAGAACATTGACCGAAAAATTGCAGAAATTTAAGTACAATCTAGGCAACCTTCATCCAACTTAATCAGCTCGACGAGTTAGAATGACGTCAACCACCGCGGAAGAGGCTAGGCAAAGGCTGATTGAAAAGGTCCGAGAATTAGCCTATCTGTATTCAGAAGATTCTTTCACTCTTGCAAGCGGCAGGAAGAGCAACCACTTCTTTGACATGAAGCCAGTGATGATGGATCCAGAGTGCGCCCATCTCCTTGGTGTCTTAATACACGACACGATAGAAGGGATTGGAGGGGTGGATGCCGTTGGAGGGTTGGAACTTGGTGCAGTTCCACTTACCGGCATTGCCATAGCAAAGGCTGGCAGAGGCTCACCACTCCGGGGATTTATTGTTAGGAAGGAACCCAAGGGACGGGGTGGCAGGAAGACAGGAAATCCCCCAGGTATCGAGGGATCAAGCCTACAAAAAGGCGACAGGATCGTCCTCCTTGAGGACGTAACTACGACAGGAGGGTCAGCCTTGAAGGCAGCTAGAAGACTAATTGAAATTGGTTGTGAGTTGGTTGCGTGCATCACCATCCTAGATCGCGAGGAGGGCGGATCTGAGGCCTTCGAAGAGGATGGAATTCTGCTTCTTCCGTTAACTGTAAAGTCTGAAATTGTGGGATGAATTAATGGCTCAGCACGAGATTGATCCGGACAAACAGCCATACCACCCTTCCAAACTAGAGAGGAAAGAATACATCGGAATAGGCGAGTTCTTCTCGGTTGACATGAGGACTGGCGTGATAGACGAGGTCAAGGAATTCCCAGAGATGAGAAAACCATCATACAAGATTAGAGTTGACTTCGGTCCTGTAGTTGGAAAGCTATGGAGCTCAGCCCAGATTACCAACTATTCTAGGGCACAACTAATCGGAAGAACGGTGGTAGCAGCCATCAATTTAGGAGAGAAGACCCTTCCAACTGGTTTCGTCTCCCAATTCCTAGTTCTGGGTTCTCTAGATCCAGACGGTACGGTCAGGCTTCTAGAACTTCCAGACGGAACTTTACCCGGTTCGACAGTTGCGTAATTGACTCAAGCATACCATATTGAACTTGGAACTCCTGCTTTGCTTCATGACTTATGTTAGGATGACGACAAGCGCAGGAGAAATCGACATTGAACTTTATACAGATGAGTGCCCAGACACTACTGGAAATTTCCTCAAACTAGTGGATGATGGATTCTATGATGGACTGCACTTCCACAGAGTCATCAAGGACTTCATGATTCAAGGGGGATGCCCTCACTCGAGCGATCCGAAAAACGGTAGGGCTGGGACAGGAGGGCCAGGGTGGAAGATTGAATGCGAACAATCGGCTCTTGCAAAGAGGCATGATAAGCCAGGAATTTTTTCCATGGCAAATGCGGGAAGGAATACTGGCGGGTCCCAGTTTTTCCTGACGACGGTACCTACTCCGTGGCTCGACGGAAACCATGCGGTCTTTGGAGAGGTAGCAAAGGGTATGGACGTAGTCAGGTCAATTGAATCGACAATAACATTACCCGGGGACCGGCCCCAATCCCCGCAGAAGATAATCAAGATAGAGAGGGTATGAGACTTAAATCAATATATTTATTAATAATTAATAAATAGAAATGCTATGGCAAAGCACCGTGCGGGAGACCGCAGGATTATCACTGTGAGCATACCAGAGAACCTGGCAAAGAGGTTGGATGCCAGAGTCGGCAAGGGGAGGGATAGTGGCAGATCAGCAACAATCTCGAAGATGATCGAGGAATCACTTTCCGGAAGAGGAGAGTCTCTAGTTACCTCTGCCGAAAAAAGAAAACCAAAGGCAAAAAAAGGAAAAGTAAGAATTGAAATGGATACAATGGGGGAAATTGAAGTCCCTGCAGATAGATACTATGGTGCCCAGACAGCTAGGTCACTAATCAATTTCGACATCGGAGAAGACATTATGCCTAGGTCCTTGATTAGGGCATTTGGAATCCTAAAACAGGCCGCTGCCGAGACTAATGTAAACCTCGGAGCAATGGACAAAGGGACCGGCGGTCTAATTTCTGATGCCTGTGAAGATGTTATCTCTGGATCCCTTGACGAACATTTCCCTTTGAGGATATGGCAGACAGGTTCGGGCACACAGACAAATATGAACGCCAACGAGGTAATTGCTAATCGTGCTATAGAGATGGCTGGAGGTAAATTGGGTGAAAAGGACCCAATTCACCCTAATGACCACGTAAACATGGCTCAATCTAGCAATGACACGTTTCCCACTGCCATGCATATTGCCGCAGCAGAGGAGGTACAGCATAGGCTAATTCCAGCTGTCCAGAAACTCCGTGCAGAACTGTCAGCGAAGTCAGAGGAGTTTTCCCAGATCGTCAAGATTGGACGCACCCATCTCATGGATGCAGTACCACTCACTCTCGGACAAGAGTTCGGTGCATACGTCTCAATGCTAGATGCGGACTTGGTTAGAGTCCAGACATCCTTAGTGGACTTATTTGAACTGGCCTTGGGAGGAACCGCAGTCGGAACGGGTCTGAACACACACCCTGAGTTCGCTATCATGGTCGCAGATAGAATTGCAGTAAAGACAGGATTGCCATTCATTAGCGCTGAGAACAAGTTCGCCCAACTAGCTGCACATGACGCAATAGTTGCCGCTTCGGGTTCTCTGAACACATTGGCCGTATCTCTAATGAAGATAGCCAATGATATCAGATGGTTGGGCTCCGGTCCTCGATGTGGGTTCGGAGAACTTTCCCTACCGGCTAACGAACCCGGTTCCAGCATCATGCCTGGGAAGGTTAACCCAACCCAGTCAGAGGCAATGACAATGATTTGCTGTCAGGTTTTGGGAAACCACTCAGCGATTTCCTTCGGTGGGAGCCAGGGAAACTTCGAACTCAATGTCTTCAAACCACTTATGATCCACAATTTTCTCCACAGCGTTAGGTTGATTTCCGACAGTTGCGTTTCTTTCTCTGATAGGTGTGTCTCTGGATTGGAGGCCAATGAAGGCAATATTTCTGAGCATCTGGAGAACTCATTAATGCTCGTCACTGCCTTAAATCCACACATCGGATACGACAATGCGGCTAAAATCGCCAAGAACGCTCACGAGAATGGCCTAACTCTCAGACAGAGCGCCACTCAACTGGAATTGCTAACAGATGAACAGTTTGATGAATGGGTCAGGCCTGATAGAATGATAGGACCTTCAAAGGCGTAATAGTCGAAGACTCCGCTAGAAAAGAAATAAACATGGGCTGAAAAATAAGGTGGGAGCAACAGGGGGTTCCGCACATGGGGGAGCTTCCCCCCCTGTTAACTCCGCAGGGTCCGGGTTTTCCCGGGCCCGAAGGCCCGGGTTATCCCGGGTAGAAGACTCCGGAACTTCATGCTCTTCCTTCGTCATTTCCCGACTCTTGATCGATCTCTCTCTCTTTCGCCGCATCCGCTTTGGTTACTGCGTCTCCGCTTTCACCTCCGCGTCTCGATACTGGCTTCTCCACGGGTCTCCCCGCCCTTGTTGCCCAGTGTTTCCCTAGGTTTACTTCCCCTTCGTTGCCTCCGGTTTTCTCCACCTAGTTCCCCACTTACATGACCCAGGTTCATTCTCATCCCCCTACGCATGTGTATCTCTTCAGCTCCCAACTCGCTCTCCCCTTCGTTGCCTCCGGTTTGTCCGATTTGTTCGCCGCGCCTTTGCGTCCACAGACGCTCCAGCTTTCCCCGATCATCTTTCGATTCTCGGTTCTACCGCCCCGGTTTCGGGGCTCGGTTTTGTGGCCCGCGAGTCGCGCCGAAGCGCCCTCACACCACTCCCCCGGAGCGGCAAAGAACACAGGGTCGAGATAGGCACATAAACATTTCGTGAATTTAGGCGCAGTTCACTGGAAATAGGGGTCCAAAATAGTGTTTTTCCACTGCAACCAACTCACCCTCGCAGTCTGCGTATTTTCTTCCTCATCTCGCTTCTCATTTCGTCTTCCCCAAATTCCTCACCGGAAACAGAAAATCGACGCCGAACAACTTCTCCCTCGATTAACAAGACTAAACCCTCCGAATCACCGAAACAAATCGAGTCTGCAGAAAAAAATGACGATACTATTCTACCCATGTGAAAAACCTCAAGATTTACATTTCCAGTGGCCATATCAATCACCGAAATCTTTGATCGGTCTTGCCATGACGAGGACCAAACACATTTGTCATTTTTCACAGAGGGTCCGAAACTTAGGACGTCAATGGGGCCATTTTGCTCCATGGACCACGAATCAAACCCCCCTCCAGATACAATTTCTCCCGATTCCATACCAACAATCCAACCATTTCCAACTTCAATCGCACTTACAGCAGATCTTCCGATATTAAGAGAAGAGATCGACTCTTCATAAATTTCGGTAATTGATCCATCGCTATGCCCAAACACCAACATGCCCGACTCAATTCCCTTCCCAATGGAGACCGGCAAATCGTTTCCCAGTGGGACGTAGACTACCCCATTTTCTTCAGAAATGGTTGCTATCCCACATTTTGGTCGACTAAGTCCCAAAATGGCCGAGTTATCGGAAAGGCTCAGTGACCATGCCCTGCCAACAGTGGGCCATTTGCTTGTTATCGATCCCTCGTTATCTATCTTCCATACAGCTCCCTCTGAATAGTCTTGGATTTCGAAATTGTAGACTGACGATGTAGCCCAAATGGATCCGTTTGCAAATTTTACCAAATCACTTGAACCCTCCAACTCCACACTCCATAGAACGACTCCCGTTTCAATCTCTATAGCGTGAACTTTGTTCGACTCACTGAAAAATAACAATCCTTCGTAAATGTCCGACTCCGAGCAAGGACCCTCAAAATCAGACCTCCATACCTCTTCCCCAGTGGAGACTCTCCAACAGACGACTTGTCCAGTTCTAGAACCACCTATGAGAAAACCATCGCCTATTCTGACGAATGCACATTCCCCCTCAACTTCTCTGATCAGGGAAGAATAGAACTCGAGGGGGCCATGTGCCATGGCCGTCGTCAGTGCACCCAGATATCGACTTTGCTTGCAATTAAGCGATTACTCCGTACAATCTCTCAACTTTAGAACTCAGATAACGGACAAACGCATCGGGGGAAGGGGCCTTTCCAGTTGCTTCTTCAATCAGATCTGCTGGTTCTAGGACGCTGCCTCTGCTATGCACATTGCCTCTCATCCAATGAAGGAGGTTTCCGAACTCACCTTTTCGAATGTCCTCGTCATGGTCAGGTAGGTCGTTTCTAGCCGCCTCTAGAAGCTGGGCAGCGTACAAGTTGCCTAGAGTGTATGTAGGGAAGTAACCAATTGCCCCCATCGACCAGTGAATATCCTGGAGAACCCCAAGCGATTCGTTCGGAGATTTAATTCCGAGGAACTCCTGGTACATTTCATCCCAAGCATCAGGCAAATCGTCTACTGCTAACTCATCTGAAATAAGCAACTTTTCTATCTCGTATCTGATCATTATGTGTAGGTTGTATGTTGCTTCATCGGCATCAACCCTTATCAGACCCGGTTCGACTAGGTTTACCGCCCTCCAAAGTTGATTTGAGTCAACTCCATCCATGTTTTCTGGGAAATATCTTTTCCATAGAGGCAGGGACCATTCGCAGAACTCTATCGACCTCCCAACTTGGTTTTCCCACAACCGACTCTGACTTTCGTGAACTCCCAGGCCATTTGCTTTACCTGCGGGCTGGAAGTCCAAGTCTCGTGGACGACCCTGCTCGTAAGTACCATGTCCAGTTTCGTGCATGGAACCAAAGAGGGATCCGAAGGGATCCTCCTCGTTATATCGAGTAGTCCATCTGACATCATCAGGATTGGGCCCTCCACAAAATGGATGAGTAGACAAGTCCATCCTTCCTGAAGAGAAGTCAAAGCCAATTGCCTCTGAAATGCTCTTACTCAACTCTTTCTGAGCTTTCTGACTCCATTTGTTTTCTTCAACCCATGAAATGTCAGGCTTAACCCCACTTTCCACTACTGATTTCACGAGAGGCGCCACATTATCCCTCAATCCGGAGAATAATGGGTCCAGCCTCTTCACGGTTAGACCACTTTCATATAGATCAAGAAGAGCATCATACCTCAAATCTTCAAAACCGTAGAAATCTGCTTTCATTTTCGCATGCTGGATTGCTATTGACAAATCTTCTCTAAAAATTGAGAAATCATCCTTCTCTCGAGCCTCTGTCCAAGAGATTAGTGATTTCGAGCGATGCTTTGCCATTTCTTCCACAAATTCTGTGGGCAATTTAGTAGCCCTTTCGTAAGCCTCTCTTACCAGCCTAATGTTCGCTTCTTGAATCTCATTTAGCTCAGAAAATCCTGCGATTTCATCTAACAAATCCCCAATCTTGCTATCAGTCAACCTCTCATGGGCGGTTTTTGAAATCCATGCAAGTTGTTCTGCTCTTTGTGGAGCAGCTTTTGGAGGCATTAGAACCTCCTGATCCCAACTAAGTAGACTCCCTATCTGGCCGATTAAGTCAATGTCTTTTATTCTATCAAGCAACTCCTGGTAAGCATTCACGACCCTCGCAAACAGGACTTAGACACATATGTTGCGGAAACAACACTCTATTTCTCATGGGGAAGTTAACTCTGGGCCGAACTCTTGATGCTATACGTCATTACCGGATGTTCGTGGCTCGTAATGACACTAGGCCGAATGTCAGCGTCGCCGATCGAATACTTCTGCACTTATGGGAGCAAGATCACCAGGCCGATCACTATATGGTGACTCAAGAAATCACTCGTTCTGGAATTGCAGAATCATGTGCTCTTCACCCTCCTAATGTTTCTAGGGCAGTGAGGAAATTAGTCTCGCTGGGTTTGATTTCTCAACACACTAGAACAGTAAGAGGGGAAAACCGACGCCAGAAGATTTGGCAATTGACCGACGAAGGTCGAGAATCAGTCCGTGACAGAATTTCAGAATTGAAAGGCCAATTGGTTTTGATTAGATCCAAGGAAGGGAAACTACTGGAGATTAGTGCAGATGAAGTGCCTAGCAAATTGAGAGCGGATCTGAGCCTGCTTCAGATCCTCATGCACGCGCAACATGAGGGTGTTCTGAATTTTGGCGACATACGCTTTGGTGTGCTAGTTAGGGGGAAAAAACGTCCCCCACAACCAGGCTCTCTCTCAATTTTATCCGGAGCACATTCAACTTACCACACCAGACCTCCACAGACTCGAACAGTGCACGGTAGAAAAGAAGAGAAGACAAAATTAGACAAATGGCTCCGGTCAAATAAGCCAATGCTTGCACTCTCGGGAATTGCAGGTTGTGGAAAGACCACACTTATTTCTCATTGGGTCAAAGGTATTGCCGATTCGTACCCGAATCTGATGGTGATGTACTACCCATGTCAACCATGGGACTCTCCTCTGGGTATTGCAACCAGCATCCTGCACAGGATTGGAATCACAGAAGAATCCAAGGATCCTTATAGAGTTCTAGAGACACTCCCCTACAAACCTGCAGATCGCTTGGACGTAGACTCATTCAGACGTAGACTAACTGCCCATCTTATCGATGAAAAGGCCCTTCTTGGCCCAACCAATGAGTCAACTGAGGCCATGGTGATACTAGATGACGTCCACAACATAGGATTGACCGGCAATCATCTGTTTGGAGCTCTCCTTCAGGCTGCCCAATCAACAAATCTCAGGCTTGTTCTTATTTCTAGGACAAATCTATCATTCTATGATCGTAGAGACGTCCACACTAGGGAAATCGTCGATGAGTTGGCACTCTCGGGACTATCTCTCCAAGAGATTTCAGATTGGTTGGAGGTTATCGATATCCCTGAACAGAATATTGCGGAGGAGATTCACAAATCCACAGGCGGGCATCCTCTTGCAGTGGAGTTGCTAGAGATTTACGGCAAGACTCTCCACGAAGACTGGCTACGATTCTTGGACGAAGAAATCTTAGACGTTCTGCCTTCAGAACATAGAGAGATCCTTTCTATCCTTGCAGTCTCAGATAGACCTGTACCTTGGGAGGAGCTTGCTAGAGCAGCAAGAGTAGACGGTTCACCTCCAAAACAACTCATTGAAAGGGGTCTGATGTTGGAACTAGAAGGCGGAATGTGGCTTCATGAGGCACTAAGGTCGAGACTCTTGAGAGAAGTGGGCCAACCTCTAGATGATAGATCGAGAAAACTAGAGAGAGCAGGAAACTAAGCCATGTGACGATCTAACCAAGAGTCCATTCCAGCTTTTGGCATCGCCCCCGTCATCCTGTCAACCATCTCTCCATTCTTGAATAGAATAAGCGCTGGAATTCCGCGAATTCCGAACCTTCCCGAGGTGAGGGGGTTGACATCGGTGTTTACCTTAGCAACTGTGATTTCTCTTTCTTCGGCAATCTGTGCTAGTACGGGTCCAACCATCCTGCAGGGTCCGCACCAAGGGGCCCAGAAATCAGCTAAAACCCACTCATCGCTCTTTGTCGCTACATCAAAGTCTGAGTCATTTACATCAACAACCTTGCCCATCATTCCACCTGTTTCGTCGATCACTCCGCATCATATCAATATGTGTGTCACTAAGGCAGCCGGTTGTAGAAGAGATTGTGAACCGGCTACCCTTCCGAGAATTCGAAAACATCATGAAAATCACACCTAGCATTCTAACAGCAGATTTCTGCAAGATCGGTGAAACCATAGATGAATCAATTGAAGCCGGAATTGATTGGCTTCACATGGATGTTATGGATGGGAACTGGGTAGTCAATCGAACTATAACTTTTGGACCAGCACTGATTAAGTCGGTAAAGGATAGGGCCGGACCAGATATTTTTGTCGACTGCCACCTGATGATTACCAATGCCGAGGAGACATGGGGCCAATACGTCGATGCAGGCGTCGACATGGTAATTGCACACATTGAGGCAGTAGAAGACTTCCCAAAACTGATTTCTAACTTGCATAACTCTGGCGTATTCGCAGGATGCGTCCTAAATCCAGATACATCTGCAGATTTGGTTCTGGAAATTCTGGATTCACTGGATCTAGTACTTGTGATGTCTGTTGTGCCAGGAAAGGGAGGCCAATCATTCATTCCCGAAGTCGAAGAGAAGGTCAGAATTTTCCGTGCCGCAATAGATTCCCAAATCAACAATGGCGGTAGAGAAACAAAACTCATGATTGATGGAGGAATAAAGGATCACAATGCCGGAAAGGTAGCAGAATGGGGAGTAGATATCGCAGTTGTGGGCTCGGGCCTAATCAACAACCAGGGATCAATCAAGGAGAATCTCGAGTCAATTACTAATTCCTTAGAAACGTAGTTTATATTGGGACTCCCTCTTACGATTTCCATGGTGACCGCTGCGTGGGTGGAAGCGGAGATACTCAAAGTAGTGTCAGACGCAATCGTGGAAGTAACTGATTTGCATGGAACTGGAGATCACTTCCATGTAAGAGTTATCTCAGAAGGTTTCGAAGGAGTCATGCCATTGCAAAGGCAGAAGCCAATTTTGAACCACTTCAAGCCTTTCATTTCTGACAACACTGTACATGCATTGGACTTGAAATGCATGACTCCTAAACAAGCAGAACAGTCTTCAAAGACCGCTTTCGACCCACATGGTCAAGAGGCTGAGTTCTTTGGAGTACACATTAGAAGACCGAAAAAGGAGTGATTGAGGTGAGTTTTGACTGGACACCGGAAGAGCTGCAACAAGTAGTAGAAGAAAACCAAATTGTGATTTTCATGAAGGGAACTCCTGACCAACCTCAGTGCGGCTTCTCTGCTAGAGGAGCTCAAGTAATCAGCATGGTCGCAAAGGAACTGGGGATGGAGACCTTTGCTAGTGTCAACGTCCTCACAGACCCAAGGGCTAGAACTGCATTGAAGGAATGGTCAGATTTCCCCACAATTCCACAGGTTTTCATCAATGGAGAGTTAATCGGCGGGTCAGACATAGCTCTAGAACTGTATCAATCTGGGGAATTAGTGAAGATGTTGTCAAACAATGATTCAACCGAGTGAGGGATTAGATGTCGGCATTTGCCGATGACCGCCGCACGATGATTATTGCCATGACCGGGGCCACTCTCATATCATTCGCTCCTCTAATGTATGTTCAATCCGCATCTAATCCGACCACTGGAGCATTCTTCAGGATGTTCTATGCACTTCCAATTCTTGCTTTATTAGTATGGATTCAGAAAGGTGAGGACGAAAGAGACTACCGAGCAAGAACTCTTACCTTTACTGCAGGAATACTTCTGGCAATCGATTACATTGGCTACCACAGTGGGATAGATTTCATTGGAAGCGGTATTGCTACAATGATTGGGAACACACAAGTTGTAATTGTAACACTTTCAAGTTGGGTATTATTTAATGAGCGACCAAACAAACTCATCATCCTCGCACTACCTCTGGTAATGCTGGGCCTTTTGCTAATTTCTGGAATTTGGGACGAAGATTCATACGGATCAGATCCCGTAAAGGGAGTAATTGCCGGAGTCGTCGCTGCCATATTCTACTCAGCATTTCTGATTCTTTATCGATTCTCAAATAGAGTACAAGCTCCATCGGTTAATCTATTGCTTGATGGTACCGCTGGAGCAGCATTTGGGCTATTCATAATTGGAATTGCCCCGCTTTCTGCTATTGGAGTTCAAGCAATTGATTTCACTCCTTCCTGGCCAAGTCACGGTTGGTTGGTTTTATTGGCACTTTCTTGCCAAGTCATAGGGTGGATAGGTGTTACCTATGCTCTTCCAAGACTCCCTGCTGCGCATACTTCATTTGCACTTCTATTACAACCAATTCTAACGATATTGTGGGGGATTACCCTACTAAATGAGGAACCATCTCTCCAACAAATAATTGGAATGATTTTGATTTTCTCTTCAATAATAGCTGTAACACTATTTGGCAGTTCAGAGAGCCCCGAAATTAGCTAGAGAAAGAACATCTTATTCTGGATTGGAGAAAAAGATCCCTGATGACGCGAAAAAAGGTGTACAGGAGAGAGATAATTGCGAGGGGATGGGATGCACTCAGCGAGAACCTTCTTCCTGTACAGTTGCTTCAGCGGGCCGGCAATAGTTAATCGTTGTGAGGATTCTTTGTGAAAAATGCATTTTTGACAAAATTTGAGAAGAAAGATCACTCAACTGTCAGAATCTCTGGACCTCCATCGGTGATGTAGGCAGTATGCTCAAATTGGCCAACAAATCCTTTGTCGATGTCTCTTAGAGCATTATAATCCTCCAGAAAACGT
>MDTE01102227.1_pt1 | contig 22668 bp, 22 predicted proteins | sample 811231 | NCBI WGS metagenome assembly MDTE01 (sample SAMN05326651, study PRJNA326480) | marine metagenome | isolation source: seawater | place: Indian Ocean: Red Sea | collected 2010 | reverse complement strand
TTAGGGCTGATTTATATGAATAATTTAATCTCTTAGATTTGTTAATTTCTTTAAAAGAAAAAGTCTTTTCCCCTAACTGATAAGATTCACCTTTAGATAGCAGTACCTCTTTCTCTAACGAGAAACTTGTGACTATACCAACACCTAAGATCATAAAAGCAGTCCCTAGATGCCCTGAAATCAAACCTATTCTTCTGAAAATAATATTATTGAAGCTAGCAATGTTTTTTGAACCTAAGAATAAATGTAGAAAGTTTCCAGAAACTAACCAGCTAAATAACACAATAGCTAACAAAGTTCCCCAAGTAATCTTCTCAAAAATGAAGAATACTAAAAGACAAATTATTATAGCTAAACAGGCACTCTCAATAGAAATTCTTTTCAAGAAGCTAAGATCTTTAGTTGAATTCCATCCAAGGTATAAACCTATGCCTTGTAATAAACTTGTACCTAGAGCAAAAGGTAAGATTAATACTTCATAATATGGTGCTCCTACGGAAATCTGCTTTCCCTCATACAAAGCTTCATATATTAATGGAAAAAGAGTTCCAAACATTATTGAAAAAGCCAGGAGAACTAACAAAACATTATTCAGCAGAAATCCGAACTCTTTAGAAGAAATTGTATAAGTGCTCCTTCCGGGCAGTTTGTTATTATTTAATGCAAAAACCGTTAAAGAGCCAAGAACGAAATAGGCAAATATCCCCAAGATAAAAACGCCTCTTTCTGGATCTAAAGCGAACGAATGAACAGATGTTAGTATTCCAGATCTAACTAGAAAAGTACCCAAAATTGATGCTGAAAAAGCCAAGATACTTAGCAAAATAGACCAATTCTTATAGATACCTCTTTTTTCGGTAGCTATTAGTGAATGAAAAAGGGCTATAGAGATCAACCAAGGAACAAAAGCTGCATTTTCTACAGGATCCCAAAACCACCAACCACCCCAACCCAGCTCGTAATAAGCCCACCAACTTCCCAAACCTATACCTAAAGTTAAAAAGCTACTAGAGAGTAGAGCCCAAGGTCTGGAATCTTTTGCCCATAAAGAATCAATTTTATTTGATAAAAGGGCAGAAACTGAAAGAGCAAATGGAACAGCTAAACCAGAATATCCTAGATAGAGTAGCGGGGGATGAATAGTAAAAGCAAAATCTTGCAATAAAGGATTAAGATCGGAGCCTTCTATTGGAATTATAGGAAGTATCCTATCAAAGGGATTAGAGGTAAATAAGGTGAAAGCAATAAAAGTAAATATTATTTGATTAAGTACTGCCAGAGTTAAAGCTAAAAATTCTTGATCCTTACCTCTATTCAACCAAAAGTAAAATATGGCCCATAAAGAAAGACTTAAAATCCAAAGTAACAAAGAGCCTTCGTGAGCACCCCAAGTAGCTGTGAGCTTATAATAAATTGGCAAGAGTTGATTTGAATTGTTAGCTACATAAGCCACAGAGAAGTCATCAACTAAAAAACAATAAATTAAAGATAAAAAAGAAAAAAGAACAAGAAAAAAAACCATAGAAGTTAACTTACCTATGGCCCTATAAATTGAATAGTCCTTCCTTATCAAACCCCATAAAGGAAGGAATCCAGCGAAGGAACTAATTACCAGAGCTGCAATTAAGAAAATGTGACCAATTTCTGCAATCATCTTTTCTGTTTTAAAGTTTTGGCCACTTCTGGGGGCATATAATTTTCGTCATGTTTAGCAAGCACTTCATTAGCTACAAAAACCCCTTTTTCATTTAAGGAACCTTTCAAGACCACACCCGCATCTTCTGAAAATAGGTCTGGAAGAATACCTCGATATTCTATTAATAAATCTTTTTCAAAATCTGTTATTACAAAAGAAATCTTTAAAGTATTCTTATCTTTATTTATAGAACCGCTTTTTACCATCCCGCCAACTCTTACTTTCTGATTAATAGCTATTTCTTGATTTTGGAGTTGAGAAGGAGAATAAAATAAGTCTACACTCTCTGATAAACCTTTTATTACTAAATACACAGCCAGAGAAGTACCAAAAACTATGGATAGAATTATGTAAAGTCTTTGTTTTCTTAAAGGATGCAATATATCTTCCTTAAGTATCCTTAGATTTTAAATACTTTAATTTTCTTAACTCTTTACGTGGTAAATGAATATTTATAAATAAAATAACAAAAAATATTATAAGTACAGACCATACATAAGCGCCTTTTCCATCCATAAAGATTAATTCAGATATTATTTCCATCTTCCTTTTCCAAAAAATAGCTTTTTACCCATGAAGTATTTCTTTCTCTTATTAAGATTTCAACTCGTATTTTATTGAATAAGATCGAAAAAAAGACTAAATAAAACCCTAAAACACAAACTAGAAGAGGCAAGTACATATCCGCAGTCATAGAAGGAGCAGATGTTAAAGTAAAAGTTGAGGACTGATGAAGTGTTTGCCACCAGTCTACCGACTTCTTAATAATAGGGACGATTACAACTCCAACTATTGAAATTAAAGAAGCCGCCCTATCCCCTTTTTGTTTATTATCTATTGAAGAATATAAACTTATAATCCCGGCATAAAGAAAAAATAATATTAAAGTAGAAGTAAGCCTTGCATCCCAAACCCACCAAGTGCCCCAAGTTGGTTTGCCCCAGATAGACCCACTAACAAGAGCAACTAAGGTAAAACTTCCTCCTAAAACAGCAGCAGATCTTAAAAACATTCCAGCTAACTTAGCCCTCCAGATCAAGCATATAGCTCCAAAGACAGACATCATTATGTAAATAGACTGAGCTAAAATAGCTGAAGGGACATGAATAAATATAATTCGATAAATATCTCCTTGTTTATAATCAGTAGGGGCTATAAAAACTCCCCAAATTATTCCGCACAATAAAACTAAGAAAGAGAAAGGGTAAAGCCATGGAAGAACTTTAGATGACCATGTAAAAAAATGAGGTGGAGAGCCCATTTCTATAAACCATCTTTTTATTCTATTTAGTTTAATCATAATTAATTTTAATTGCTTCTACAGTAGCTAAACAAAGTCCAGGTATTCCTACAGCAAGCATTGCACAAAGAAAATAAATAAAGGAAATAAATTGTTGGCCATTCAACACAGCATTAATAATAGATATGCCAAATATTAAAACAGGGATTGAAAGTGGAATTACAATTATGGAGCTAAGTATTGCTGTTTTTCCTATTGCTAGAGCAGCTCCTAAAGCCCCTAATAGACTTAAAAGAAAAGTTCCTAATAAAAGACTTATCAAAAGAGGATAAAAAAGACCTTCAGGTAAGAAAAGAAAAAAAGTACTAATAACAGAAGCAAATAACAAAGGAGCACCTGATATTAACCAGTGAGCGAAAACTTTAGCAAATACTAAAATGAAAAGCGGTTCTCCGCTCAACATAAATTGATCTAAAGTGCCATCTCTGTAATCTTCATTAAATATACTCTCTATTGCTAAAAGAGAAGCCAACAAAGCTGCTACCCATATAATTCCTGAAGAAATAGAACTTAAAAGTTTATTTTCTGAACCTAATGCTAAAGGGAATAGGCTTATAACAATGAGAAAAAAAATAAAAGGTATTAAAAAACTAGACTTCTTTTTAAAAGAAAGAATTAGATCTCTTTTGAATACAAGCATAAACCACAGCGATAATGAACTTTGATTATTCATGAAAAATCATCCAGTAATATTTCTTTAGAATTGACTTTAGAAGAAAGATGACTAGTAAATAGAAAAGAACAACCTCTAGAATTTAGTTCATTGATTACCTCTACAACAAGATTAGAACCTTCTTCATCCAATGAAGTAAAGGGCTCATCTATCAAATAAAGTTCATAATCTCTCAACAACCACTTAGAAATAGCAAGCTTCTTCAATTGACCCATTGATAAGTCAGATGAGGGCATTGAAGCTAGGTCTTTAAGACCTGTAATTGTGAGGCTATTCAAAATTTCTTTTTCACTTAAGTTGAAAGCTGAATGAGAAAATTTAAGATTCTCTAAAACTGAAAAAGTATTCTTCAGAGATAGTTGATGGCCTTGATAGAAGACTGATTTTACAAAAATATTTCTTGCTTTTTCTATCTTTTCTTCTTTCCAAAAGATATTTCCATTATCTCTCTCAACCAAACCCAAAATACATCTAAGAAGAGAGGTCTTTCCTGATCCATTGGATCCAATTACCTCTAGGTTTTCACCTTTTTCAAGACCAAAGGATAAATTACTAAACAATAAATTATTAGATCTTACACAAGATATATCTTCTATCTTTAACAAACGTCTTCTCTTTTGAGTTATAGGTATTGTTATATATTTTAGCAAAATATGTATCTTGTCTAAATGTAAGGTACATATAAAGGTACAGTTTTATATTACAGATATTTAATATTTACTTTACAATGCTGCTTAAATATTAAGGGATAAAAATTGGAAACAATAAAATTTTCAAACAGAGAATCGGTAGACTTTGTTGAAGAAGGAGACTTCCTGGCACCAAAGTTTAATAAAGAAGGATTAATCCCTGTTGTCATTACAGATTTTTATAGCGGCATATTGCTTATGCATGGCTATATGAATAGAAAAGCATTAGAAAAAACATTATTGACTAATGAAGGTCACTACTGGAGTAGAAGTAGAAAACAACTCTGGAAAAAAGGACAAACCAGTGGAATGGTACATAAAGTTAAAGAGGTACTTATTGATGATGATCAAGATGCAATATGGCTCAAAGTAGAAGTAGAGGGAATAGGAGCTAGTTGTCATGTTGGCTATAACTCCTGCTTCTACAGGTCAATAGATAAAATTAAAGAAGAGGCGATTGAGCTGAAGTTCATAGAAAAAGAAAAAAAGTTTAACCCAAAAGAGGTTTATTCAAGTATAGAAAACCCTACTAAATTGTAGTCGAGAGGCTAGACTTTAAACCATGAGAATGTATTAGAATATGTTATTGGCCCCGTTAGCTCAGTCGGATAGAGCGCTGGATTCCTAATCCAGAGGCCATAGGTTCAAATCCTGTACGGGGCACCAAAAAAATGAATTGGAAAAAAGAAACAGATCAAATAAAAATTAGAAAGGGACTTGCTAAGAAACAAGGAGGTTCCAAAGCTGTTGCCCTACAGCATGCAAAAGGAAGATTGACTCTAAGAGAAAGGATAACAAAGCTAGTAGATAAAGGGTCCTTTGAGGAACAAGGCGAAATTGCAGGTGGGACAGAAATAAATGAAGACGGAGAAGTTAAATCTTTAACGCCAGCAAACTTTATCCTGGGCTTTGCAAAAATTAATCAGAGGCAAGTTGTTATTGGAGGAGAAGATTTTACCGTTAAGGGAGGCTCCCCAAATCCGGCCGGTTTAAGAAAAAGTGTCTACACAGAGGACCTGGCTCTAAATTATAAAATGCCTTTAATTCGTCTTCATGAGGGCGGAGGAGGATCCGTAGCAGGTCCTTCAAAGTCTAAAAATAAAGGTTATGGAGGCGATCCTGTATTTTCTAGATCAAGATTTAAATCTATAGCTGATACTTTGAAGGAAATTCCTGTTGTTTCTGCTGCACTAGGCCCAGTAGCAGGTTTACCAGCTGCAAGGTTTGTAGCTTCCCATTTTAGAATAATGACCAAAAAAACTTCTCAAATTCTAGTTGCCGGGCCAGCTGTTGTAGAAAGAGCCTTTGGAATAGATATTTCAAAAGAAGAATTAGGAGGTTCACAAATTCATGGATTTAATGGAGTTACTGATAATATTGCAGAATCGGAAGAGGATGCATTCAATCAGATAAAGAAATTTCTTTCGTTCATGCCTCAGAGTATTTATGAATTAAATGAAAGGGTAGAAACTGATGACCCTGTAGATAGGAGAGAAGAGCAGCTCTTATCAATCATTCCTAAAGAAAGACAAAGGTCATATGAGATGAGGGACATTGTCAGGATGATTTCTGATAAAGACTCTTTTTTTGAAATAACCAAATATTTTGGTAAGGGCATTATTACTGGATTTGCTAGGTTAAATGGCTTCCCTGTAGGGATTCTTGGAAATGATTCAAACTTTTATGCAGGATCAATGTCTGCTGATGGAGCAAAAAAGACAACTAGATTTGTTAAGCTATGTGATACCTTTCATATCCCAATTGTTAGCCTAGTAGATGAACCAGGTTTCCTTATTGGGCCTGAAGCAGAAGCGCAAGCTACCATTCTTCATGGAGCCGAAGCAGTATTAACAGTTAGTGAATCCGAAGTTCCTTGGTCGACAGTAATGATTAGAAAATCTTTTGGTGTTGCAGCAGCAGCTCACTATGGACCAGAAGGTTATGTTTTGGCTTGGCCTTCAGCTGAATCTGGACCACTGCCTTTAGAGGGTGGAGTTGCAGTGGCCTTTAAGAAAGAGATCTCTGAAGCACAAAATCCAGAAGCTAAAAGAAAAGAAATAGAAGAAAGCATGGCAAAGAATCAAAGTCCTTTCCCGCGAGCAGAGAGTTTCTCTGTACATGAGATCATAGACCCTAGAGAAACAAGAAAATATCTGTGTTTATGGGCAGAAAGAATCCAGCCTCAACTTAGGGCTAAAGTTTTACACTTAAAATAGAGACATAGTAAAACAAGGCAGATATACTTAACTAAATAAACTATTTAAGGAGGATGAGTTATGAAAACTTACCATCAATTCTATATTAATGGAGAATGGGTAGACCCAGAAGAAGGTGTAAATTCTTTTGATGTCATAAACCCTTCAAATGAAGAAGTAATTGGACAAATTGCTCTAGGTTCAGCAAAAGATGTTGATAAAGCAGTTTCTGCTGCCCAGGAGGCCTTTACTTCCTTTAGTCAAACAACAGTAGAAGAAAGATTAGAGCTCTTAGGAAAGATAGTAGAAATTTATCAATCTAGATATGATGAAATTGCAGAAACTATTTCTCAAGAAATGGGTGCCCCACTATCTCTTTCAAAAGCTGCGCAAGCTGCAACTGGCTTAGGTCACTTGACTCAAGCTATAGAGATATTACAGGGCTTTGAATGGGAAGAAATGAAAGGTAGGACTGTAATAAGAAAAGAGCCCATAGGAGTTGTAGGAATGATAACCCCTTGGAATTGGCCAATTAATCAAATTTCATGCAAAGTTGCTCCAGCTCTTGCAGCTGGCTGTACCATGGTTCTCAAACCAACTGAAATAGCCCCAATGAATGCTATTTTATTTGCTTAAGTCTTACATGAAGCAGGCGTTCCTGCAGGTGTTTTCAACATGATAAATGGTGATGGACCTACTGTTGGAGAGGCTATGTCTTCTCACCCTGGAATTGACATGATGTCCTTTACAGGTTCTACAAGAGCTGGGATTAGTGTTGCTAAAGGAGCTGCTGATACAGTTAAAAGAGTAGCTCAAGAGCTTGGTGGAAAATCCGCTAATATTATCTTGGATGACGCAGACTTTCAGAGTGCAATAGAAGGCGGAGCTCGCCATTGTTTTAATAATAGCGGGCAGTCTTGTAATGCTCCAACGAGAATGTTAGTTCCCGAAGGAAGACAAGATGAAGCTAAAGAAATTGCAAAGAAAACTGCAGAGAATACTAAAGTAGGTGATCCTTTTGGTGAAGACACTTCCATAGGTCCTGTAGTTAGTGAACTTCAATTCAATAAGATTCAGGGACTAATCGAAAAAGGAATAGAAGAAGGAGCAGAACTTGTAACAGGAGGACCAGGAAAACCAGACGGTCTCAATGCTGGCTATTATGTTAGGCCAACTGTCTTTGCGAATGTAAACAATGATATGACAATTGCAAGAGAAGAGATCTTTGGACCAGTACTTTCTATTTTGCCTTATAAAGATGAAGATGAAGCTATAAAAATTGCTAATGACACTGACTATGGCTTGTATGGATATGTTTCTTCTAGTGATACGGAAAGAGCGAAAAATATAGCAAATAGGATAAGAGCTGGAAGTGTTTCCATAAACGGCGCTCAAGCAGATTTTACGGCTCCTTTTGGAGGGTATAAACAATCCGGAAATGGGAAAGAATGGGGCCCATTTGGATTTGAAGAGTTCTTAGAGACTAAAGCCGTAGTAGGCTACGAATCCTAAGACTATAAAAAAAGGCTGCTAGACAGCCTTTTTTTTTAAACTAAATTATGGAGTTTCTCTCCTTTTTCATATCTTTGAAAATTCTGTAAGAATAAATCTACAGCTCTAATGGTGGCCTTGGGCCCCCAAGCAGAATCATGAGGAGTTATAAAACAATTAGTTAAACCCCATAAAGGAGAAGATTTATCTAGAGGTTCTGGATCTGTAACGTCTAAAGCAGCGCAATCAATCTTCCCTGATTTAAGTGCAACATAAAGATCTTCTTCATTTACTGTTTGCCCTCTACCTACGTTAATGAACATGGCTGAAGGTTTCATGATTTGAAATTGTTCTTTGGAAAAAATTTTAAGCGTTTCAGGGGTTACTGGTAAGCAATTTACAACGAAGTCACATCTTTTAAGCATTTTATTTAAATCAGAAGGTTTATATAATCTGTCTAAATTCTCTGAAGATGCTGGAGTTCTTTTAGTAGCAAGAACCTCCATCCTAAAAGCTTTGGCTAACCTTGCAACCTCTTGACCAATACCTCCATAACCAGCAATGCCCATGACTAAGTCAGTTAATTCTCCTACAGAAGTCATTTGTGTCCATTCTTTGTTTTTTTGAAGAATGATATGAGCGTCTATGTCCTTAACTCTCCTGAGGATTTGAGCAAACACATAAGTAGAAATAGTTATTGCATGAACACCACCACCATGGGAGAAAAAGTCACATCTTTTTATGAGGTCCTGAGCTGCTTCGCTTTCTACACCCGCCCAGCTAGCTTGGATAAACTTAACGCCTTTGATTGAATCTAGAAAATTTTCTCTGTAAACCTCATCCTTTAACATTTTAAACATAATCTCATAAGAGATAAAAACTACTTCAAGGCTTCCTGGTTTAGGAGATAATTTACCTTGACGATCTAACAGAAAAATTTCATGATCATTTAATCTTTCATCAAATATGTCTTTAAATGAGTCATAAGTAGATTCACTTATACAAACTTTCATTCGTTACTTAGAGTCCCCTCATCTCTCATCTTTTTTCTTATCTTGGTAGCACTAATTTCTTCAATTGATTCTTCAAAAACCTCTTCTTCAAAGACATAACCCACTCCTCTACCATAGGTTATATTGACAATATTAGGAACAAGCATTATTTCGTAATGAACTCCTCTCTCAAATCCATCTTTTGACAAGCTTGTAGAAATACTTTTGCAAACTTGATCCCAATCAAAAGGATTATCATCGTTACCCGAACCTCCTGAAACTCCTTTTACATCTCTAACCTGTATAGCTACTTGTCCTGTCTTCTTTATTGCTCTTTTAAATAATTCTTGGTGACCTTTATGCCAAGGTTGCCATCGCCCCAGAAGCTGAACTGTGGGTTTTTTTTGATCAAACATCTTTCTTTATATCTGCAGCTATATTTATATGATTCTTATCATTCCATTCATTGATTCTAAAATCATATTTCGTAGGTGGCTCAAAGAGGGTATTGGTATCAGAAAATCTCCCTTCTTTAATAGTGTCTAGCCAAATGACAATATCTGGATTAAATAATTCTCTAGTCTCTGTAGTTGGACAAATGAAATCGCTTATAACCACCCTACCATTACTTGATTCAAAATCTGCTAAGGCCTTCATTCTTAAGCTTTGTCTCTTCCTTCCTTCCTCACTAAAATCCCAATCATTTGACATCTCCCTTACCTTGTCAGCATTAAACCAAGCTGCATTCAGTAAGGGCTGTAATCTCTGAGCTAAATAAGTTTTTCCGCTTCCAGGCAGACCCATTATTAAAATTTTCATTTACATCCTAGTTAACATTAAAAAATTATAGTCTTAAAAATCTAAGTATTTACCAACAGTATTCTGAACTGAATCTTCATTTAATCCAAATTCTTCCAATTTATAGTTATGCTTAGTTAACTTAATACTTTGATATTTATCTATATAACGAGTCATATCTATTTGAAGTCTATCTGAAAAATTTAATCCAAAATGTGAATATATCAATTCCATTTGTTTTAGAGGGTTAGCTACAAGATCTCTAAACCTTAGATTCAGATAATCCTTCTTATCAATATCATCTATTGCTTCTTTTCCTTTTTTTAAGGCTCTCTCCCAATAGGCCAAAGTTCTCTCACCTATAACAATCTTATCAACATCTTGAGAAAAAGGCCTTCTAGTTTTTTCTGTAAGACTGCATATTGAAGGTATGCTCTCTACGGGGTCTCTATGAATATTAATAAAACGGGCTTGAGGATAAATTGATTTAATTTCTGATAGATGAGCTATATGGTTTGGATCCTTTAATAACCAGTTAGTAGGTTTTTCCATGCTCTCTAAAACCCCCAGAAACCTAGAGTGCCATAAATATACAGAAGACTTATCAGCTTGTTGCAGATAATCTTCATAACTGGGAATGTTTGCCATATAGGAATATAAAAGACTCTTTAAACTATAAGGTGTAATTAATAAACATTCCTCAGGATCTGTTGAGTTAATAGGATGTATTACATCCAAATCTGGAATTAATTTCTTTTGAAAAGATATTAAAAGATCTGCTTTCTTTAGCCGTAACTTGTAAGAAATAGATTTTTTATGTAGTAAAGGAAATGGGAAGAACATCTCCCACATCAGAGGACTCCTGTAATTAGGATCTAGACTTAAGAGATTAAATAAAAATGTAGTTCCTGACCTAGGAAGGCCAATGACAAAAATTGGATTTGAAGGTTTAGTAAATTCATTATCTTCCAAAAAACTAAAAATTTTAGATCTTATCTTTAAGTGACTAGAAATTTGGTACTTTAAAGCAATTCTTCCAATAGAATTTAGATTAGCTTCATCATTAAGAGACTCTATTAACACAGTTAAAGGTTCTTTATAGTCATCACCTCCTAGATCGCCTTTGATAGATTGAAGAATAGACTTCTCTGAAATAAAATTTTGCATATTTTCATCTCATTTTAATCAATTCTTGAACTCTAATCATTGCCTTATTATTTTTTTAGAATTATTCTGATATTACCAATCGAAGTAGAAAGTAAGAAAATGCCTTATATATCAAATAGAGTAGTTCATGATGCAGATTCTCATACTATGGAACTTCCTGACTGGTATAAAGAATTTGGAACAAAAAAAATTCAAGCTGTATTTAAAAAAAGATTTTCAAAATCCTTAGTTGGTGGACTTGAATCTTTGGAAGAAATGCCAAAAATTCATAAAAGAAAAAGCTACATAGAAGAATCAGAGAAAGAAATTATGATTCGTAAAAACTATCAGGCTTTAGGAGCATTTAATAGTAAAGATAGATCTAAGGCTATTGACTACCTTGGGGTAGCATCTCAGTTGGTTTTCCCAACTAGTCCAAATGTTTGGCTAGAATCCCTAGAACATAAAGATGATTTAGAGTTTTTATACGAAACTGCAAGTGCAACTAATAAAGCTCAGATAGCATTCTGTAATAATGATAAAAGACTCTTCCCAGTAGCTTACGTTCCTTTAGCAGATAGAGAAAAAGCACCAATAACTGCAAAAGAAGCTATTGATTTAGGAGCAAAGGCACTTCTTGTTCCTTGGGCATGCCCGAAATCCCACTCAACGAGTCATGTAGATTTAGATAAGGTCTGGGTGCAAGCAGAAGAAGCAAGAATTCCTATTCTTTTTCATGTAGGTGTAGCTGACAAAGTATTGCCTAAATCTCACTCAATCAATGGAATGCCTAAAATTCTAGATTTCCATGGTGGAGAAGAGAATTTTAGGTCCATATCTTATATGGCTATTTCTAACGGCCCAATGCAAGCCCTGTCACTCTTAATTTTAGATGGGGTCTTAGATAGATTTCCAAAATTGATGGTAGGAGTTATAGAACTAGGATCTGTTTGGGTTCCTGGCTTCATGCGACAATTAGATTCTGCTTTTGAAGCTTTTCGAAGACATGAAGAAAGATTACAGGGGTTAAAACTTAAGCCTAGTGAATATATTACAAGACAAGTCAAGGTTACTCCCTACCCAACTGAACCTACTGACTGGATAATTTCTGAAGCAGGCTCAGATATATTTATGTTTTCTTCAGACTATCCTCATGTAGAAGGGGGCAGAAATCCTATGGGAAGATTTGAAAAAGCGACTAAACATTTAACAGAATTGGATCAAGATAAGTTTTTTAGAAAAAACTTTGAAACCCTTATGGGTTCAGCTTTTTAATCTTCAAATGAAATTCTATAATAGTTATTCAAAACTCCCTTCTGACTTTTTTGAGAGGGTTAACCCCACTCCAGTAAAAAAACCAAAACTTATAGCCTTTAATACAGACTTAGGCAAGCAATTAGGGATCTCGGAAAAAAATGAGAAAGAACTAACTCAGCTATTTTCAGGTAATTTTATTCCACAAGGATCTTCTCCAATAGCCCAAGCGTATGCTGGTCATCAATACGGAAACTTTGTAAGTCAATTGGGAGATGGGCGAGCCATACTGCTAGGGGAACTAAAAAGCTCTGATAATGTTTTTTACGATGTTCAATTAAAGGGTAGTGGTCAAACAAAATTTTCTAGACAAGGAGATGGGAGATCTCCTCTTGGTCCTGTTATTCGTGAACATCTAGTGAGTGAAGCAATGCATCATCTAAATATTCCTACAACTAGATCACTTGCTGCTGTAACAACCGGAGAAAAAGTATTCCGAGAAAACCTTCTTCCTGGAGGAATTCTTTGCAGGGTAGCTAAAAGCCATTTAAGAGTGGGAACTTTTGAATATTTTATAGCCAGAGGGGACATTGAAAATCTTAAAATCTTATCTGACTACGCAATAGAAAGACTTTTCCCTTCTTTAAAAGAATCTTCCAATTTTTACCTTTCTTTACTTGAATCAGTATGTCAAAGACAAATTGAACTTGTATCGAAATGGATGTCTATAGGTTTCGTTCATGGAGTTATGAATACGGATAATACCTCAATATCTGGCGAAACTATTGATTATGGTCCGTGTGCATTTATAGACGAATACGACCCAAATGCCTGCTTTAGTTCCATTGATGCCCATGGAAGATATGCCTACAATAATCAACCACTTATTGCTCAATGGAATATGGCTTGTTTTGCAAACTGTTTACTACCTCTCATTGACTCTGACTCTAAAGAAGCAACAGAAAAGGCACAAGAAGTTATAAATAAATTCCCTGAAGATATAAAACTACAAACCATGAGAGAATTTATAAGGAAGATCGGTCTGGATCGCTCTCAAAAGAGTTCAGAGAGCCTCTTAAAAGATCTCTTGAAGATAATGCAACTAAACAAAGCGGACTTTACCCTTACTTTTCAGTTTATCTCCGATCAACTTGAATCCGAAAAATTAAATTTTCAACCTAGTCTGTTTAAAGATGAAAAGGAAATAAGTCAGTGGATTAAAAGATGGAAAGAACTTCTTATTAAGCAAGGAAAAGATTTAAATAAGACAAAAGAAATACTCAAGTCTATAAACCCTGTAGTTATTCCCAGAAATCATTTAATTGAAAGGGCTATAAAACAAGGAGTAGAAAATGAAGACTTCTCTCTAATGGATGACCTGATGAAGGTCTTTAAAAAACCATTTGATAAAACTGAAGAGCATATTAAATATATGTCACCTCCTGAAGATTCAGAAAAGGTTAAACAGACCTTTTGTGGGACCTAAGATGTGTATTGTTTAATTTCTCCAAATACCAGAATCATGAGGCATATTATCTTCTAAATCTCTTTGAGGACCGGAAATAGCGACTACTTGTCCACTTAAATTAGATAATTGATATACATTACCATCTAACATTAAAGGTTCAAATCTAGTTTTTTTAGCAAAGCTAGTAATATACTTATAAGCCTGCCTATCATTCATTTCTCCCTTTACATTAGTTATATCAACACCTTTTATTCTTCCCCTATCCGTCAAAAAAAAGTTAAAAGAAATTAAGCTTTTCCCTGGTTTGACATCATCAGGCATTTTTACAACTCTAGATACATAAGATGCCGTACAAAAAAATAATTTACAGACAGCTGCATCGTCAGATTTTTCAACTGGCCAATCCTTAAGCTGACATTCTTTGCCTGAACATTTTAGGCATATTTCTTGGGTTTGGGTTCTAATCTCAGAAAGCTTACTTAGAATATCTTTATTAAGTTGCTTATCAATAGAACATTTTGTACTAGCTTCCAAGCCTAAAATAAAAGAAAAGGAGATCAGAATTGTTAAATATATTTTTTTTCTCATACATATAACCTTACATATCAAAAATAGAGAGTCAAATCTGCTCACATAGGTAGATGTTATTTTTTCCGTATTTAATCTCTAACTCTTTACGAAGCGAACTTTTTAGGTTCTTTATTACTAATGAGTATGACGTATCTATCATTCTCTCTATTTCTTCTGAGGGAACCTTCCCGTCTAAAATAACAGTATTCCAATGGTCCTTATTCATATGGTAACCAGGTATTACTGACACAAATATATCTCTTAGTATAATTGCTTCTTCTGGTTTGCATTTAAGATTAATTTGCCCTACTCCATCTATGACTCTCAAGAATCCAAACATCTTTTTCTTTATCTTAAAAACGGGAATATCTCTATTGAATGGAAAATCTTCTTTTGCTCCTGGTAGAGATAAAAAGTAGCTTCTGGCTAATTCACTATCCATGGCACTGGCGGAGAGGGAGGGATTCGAACCCTCGATAGGGGATTACCCTATACTCCCTTAGCAGGGGAGCGCTTTCAACCACTCAGCCACCTCTCCGTTTAATTAACTAAACCTTAACATATGAACTTTTTTGATTTTATAAATAAAAAATTTTTTAGTGCTCTGTTACAATTCGAATTCTACCTTCAAATTAATATTTAATAATATAAAAAATCATTTTTAGTTTATGGATAAAAAGACATCTGTCCATTTGGCTAAAGAAACCAAAAATCCTCTTAAAAAGTTTTTGTGGATATTTCTAGGCTTATTATTCGTTGGACTGGGAGCTATAGGGGTAGTTGTTCCAGGACTGCCAACAACCCCTTTTCTAATCCTAGCGGCTGCTTGCTTTATAAGATCTTCTCAAAAGCTATATGATTGGTTAATTCAAAACAAGACCTTTGGTCCTTACCTAAAGGACTATAGAGAGGGGAAGGGAATCCCAAAGAAAGCAAAGATTCTAGCAGTTAGCATGATAATAATTTTTGTTAGCTACTCTGTCTTCTTTGCAATAGAGAATCCTACCATCAAGTGGATTGTAGGCTGTCTTGGTCTTGTTGGACTGTTTTATGTCTTATTTAAAGTTCCTGTCGGGAAAAACTAAAATTTATACTTAAAAGAAGCAGACAATGCTCTTCCACTTTGTCCATAAAGATCGAGCTCTGCATCATCCTCAGGTAGTTGTGAGACTGAAGCCCATCGAAGGTATTTTTTATCTGTAAGATTCTCAATAGCTAACCTAACTTCAATATGATCAGTTGGGTTATAAAAACCAAAAATATCTATAAGTCCGAAACCACCAGTAGTAACCCTAGGAGTACAAGAATTATTAAGGCAAACAGGACCTAAATTATCTTTACTTTTACTTGTTAAAGAATATAGAGCCTGTAATCCAAATTTTTCATTTGAAGAGGTCCAATCTAAGCCTAATATTAATTCTCTTGGGTCAGTCTCTATCATTGGAGTCCTTATACCTCCTTCAATCTCCTCGCCTTTACTAACAGCTAAAGCTGTATTGAAAGACAAGTTTGTAGATAATTCTTTCTTATAGCTAAGTTCAAGCCCATCCATTTCTACATTTTCTACATTGTTGTATTGGTATACCCCTAACCCTTGAGAAAATCCTATGATTTCATAGCGAATAAAGCCGTTAACTTCATTTCTATAGAAAGCTAAGTCCCAATTACTAGATTCTCCAAAACCTCTTAACCCAAATTCAAAGCTTTTACTTGTTTCAGAGTCTAAATTAGGATTTGGAACAACTGTGTAATAAAGTAAATAATTAGTGAAAACTATATTAGAATTTTCATAATTTGGAGCCTTAAAGCCTTCAGCATATTGTGCATAAGCAGTTAGATTATCTTTAATATCGTATAAGTATCCAAGTTTCAAAGAAAAGTCACTATCTTTCTTGTCAGTGACTTGATAATTAAGAATATTAGCGTTATTTAATAACTGATCAGGTTTTGGTTCTAATTCATATTGCTCATATCTAAAACCTAAATTTAAAACCTGATTATCAGATAAACTAATTCTGTCATTAAAAAACAATGCGTCTCTATTTGTTTCTGAATCAGGGAAAGTTTTATTGGGATAAGTTTCACCATCAACTGTGTTTGTAGGTATCCCAGTAATCAAATTGATTTCGGTTAACATTCGAGGTCTTTCAGTTTTTGTAGAATCTAAGCTCACTCCATATACCATTTGATGCATACCTATAGTCCTATATGCTTCTAGAGAAATACCTTCTATGGACTGATTAAAGTCGAAATCTCTAACTCTGATAGTTGGTGTTGGAACTGCACGCATGCCTCCATAAAAGGATAGTTGGTTTTGTGTTGTAATCTGACTTTGTTTAGTCTCTTGAGAGTAAATAACTAAACTAGCTTGATCATAGAGTTGGTTTTTCTGAGTGCTATCAAACCTTAATGTAAGTCTCTCTCTAGAACCATTGTCTTCCCCAATAGATGAAGAAACTGATCTAGGTGAAGGAAAGTAAATAAAACGCTTATCAGAGTTAATTTGCCAGTCACCTTTCCATTCTTGTGTATCAACAACTATAGATGTCTTTAGATTCTCTGTAGGAGAGAATAATATTTTTGCTAATAAACTTTGCTGATTAGCTTTCAGAGGGTTTGCCTTTAAATTAAAATCACTATGTAGTTCTGTCTCTTCAAGGTTCCTATCAACTAGTTGAAGAAGTAGATCAAGGTTATCTCCTACATAAGCCGATAGGAAGTTAAATTTCTCCTGGTTTGTAGCATTATCGTAAGCGGTGCTTATAGAGCTGTATGGGTTATCTTTTGATGCCAAATCAGAAGGATCTTTTGTAAAGTAGCCAATTGTACCTGCTAGCCCATCTGAGCCATATTCAACTGAACTGGGTCCTTTTAATATTTCTACTTTTTTTAAAAGATCTGTATCTACAGTATCTCTTCCATACCCTACATAAGAATCTGAAATTCTTATTCCGTCAATTAAGAATATCCCTCCTCCACGTATACCTCTTATTCGAACTTCTTCAGTAAGAGATCTTCCATATTGACTTTCCTTGTTAGCTGAAACTCCTGGGATATACCTAACCAATTGCTCAAGACCATCTATCATTTGTGACTCTATTTGGTCATTATCAATTAAGGAGACCGAACCTATAACTTCTCTAGCTATAGTTGGAATTCTAGATGCCACGACAACTACTTCCTCTTCTGCATCCATTTGGACCTCAGAAGACATTAAAGGTTGTAAGAAAAAAGAAAAATAAAGGAGGAAAAAGAATTTAAGGCTTAATTTCATATTTTTTAAAAATTCTATGGTTAGGCTGCCGCAGAATATTCGCAGTATATTAATCATTTAGACTTTAATCAATATTAAGAATTGACAAAGTGAGACATTTTGAGACAAAATTTTGTTTATGCCAAAGCTTTATAAATCAATAAAGATAGATCAAGGCCTGAAGATAGGACTAAGAGAGCCTTCAGGATCTGAATGGTTTGCAGATATGACTATTGACAGAAATAGAAGGACTTGCAGAAAAATAGGTCTTGATTATAAACCTTTAGATAAAAATAACATTCTACAAGCTCAAAGAAAAGCTAAGAAACTTTATATAAGTTTCAAAGAAGAGTCTAAAGGCAAACTTAATATTAAAGGTTGGCAATTAAATACATTTACTGTTTCGCTCATCCTTTTATGGTGTACAGGTCTTATTTGGATATCATTTGAATTAATGGGTTCACCTGGAGTTTCAATAAGGCCTTATCTGTTAACACTTCATGGCTTATTAATTGTACCTTTGTTTATAGGGCTGGGAGGCCTCTGGGCTGCACATGTACCAAATGGATGGAAGCCTGAAAAGAAAAAATTATCAGGAATTTCCTTAATTATCTTTCTTACCTTTTTAAGTACTTCAGGATTGCTACTTTATTATTTAGGCCCAATATATTTTAAAGACCTAACGGGGTTATTTCATTCAATTTTAGGCCTTATCCTGGTCCCCCTAGTGTTTTGGCATTACAACAAAAGAAGAATTAGTTAGTAAAAAATCTTACAAAAAGATGAAAGGTGTACTATTAATAAACCTAGGATCTCCTGAGCACAAAGATATAAATTCTGTAAGAAGCTTCTTGAAGGAGTTCTTGAATGATAAATTTGTTATACACTTACCTAGTTTCTTAAGAAAGTTTATCGTTAACCTTATTATCATTCCCTTTAGATCTTCAAAAACTCTAAAAGCTTATAGCGCTATTTGGACCAAAAAAGAATCTCCAATAATTACAAATTCAAAAGAAATTGGTAAGAAACTGCAAGATTTAATATCTCTTCCTGTTGAAGTTGCGATGAGATATCAAAAACCAACTATATCAAAGGCTTTGAAGAAACTTTCTCAGAGTGGTTGTAAGGAAATAACAGCCATTCCTTTATACCCTCATTATGCAATGTCCTCTTCTCTAACTACTATAAATAGAATTAAAGAATTAAATATTGAGTTAGAAATTAACCTTAAAATTAATTTTGTTGAATCTTTTTATAATGATGAAGGATACATAAAGGCTTTAGCAGAAAATATAAAAAAAAATACCCCTAAAACTACAGATTATCTGTTATTCAGTTATCACGGAATTCCTAATAAACATCTAATAAAAACTGACCCTACACAAAATCATTGCCTGAAATCAAGTGATTGCTGTCAATTAGAATCTGAAGCTAAAAAGCATTGTTATAAAGCTCAAGTACTTGAAACCACTAGATTATGCTCCTCTTACTTAGGTTTAAAAAATAATGAATGGGGAGTTTCTTTTCAATCCAGGTTATGGCCAGGATGGATAAAGCCATGGACTGACGTAGAGTTAGAAAGGCTTCCAAGATCAGGAAAAAAGAAAATAGCTGTAGTCTGCCCAGCTTTTGTAGCAGATAACCTTGAAACCTTAGAAGAAATCAATATTCGAGGAAAATCTAAATTCTTAAATTCTGGGGGAGAAAGCTTTACTTATATACCCTGCCTTAATTCAGATAATTTATTCTTAGATTGTCTTGAGGGATTAATTAGTAAAAAAAAAGAGAGCTAAGGTCAGGGAAGGTCAATCCTTAGCTCTCAGAAATTTCAATCTTCTAGAGGTATAGGGGTACCTGTTTTAGAGATTGAATAGCTACCTTTTATAGTCTATAGCTGTATCGACTGTCCTATAGATTGGGGTCTGCCGGACCCCTTTCCTTTGGACGTTGCACTTTTTATCTAATTTAGAAATTTCTTCTAATAGACACACGGGCATTTAAAGGTTCGCCAACTGAAGCTTGGTGAGTACTGTGTGAATGAGGAAAATATAGTCGATCACCTAGATTTTCAATATTCAATTGAATGCTTGTACCTTCTGAAATTTCATAATAAGCAGCAAAATCTACCCTTGTATAATCTGGAAGAACAAGACCAGGCTTATTGTTACTAATATTAGATTCTCCTTGGCGAGTAAAACCTATTCCATAACCGAACTTGTCACTAACTTGATATGTGGTCCATAGTGAAACAGTATGCTCAGGAATTTCTCTTGGCTCTCCACCTGAACTAGTCTTTCCATCCATCTTGCTATATCCAAACTGGACATAAAGTTGATCATTAACTTGACCTTTAAGTTCAAGCTCTACTCCATCTACTCTTAAACCAACAATCTCAGCACCTTCGCCTGATTCATCACGAGTAGCTACTGTTTGTTCGCTATCAAAATAACTAGCTCTAAGACTTAAATCAGGAGTGATATCCCAATTTACACCTATCTCTGAATTTTCGTAAACATCAGGATCTAAAGCAGCTGAACTAGCTGTAAGTTTCTTGAATTGTTCACCAGATCTTGGCAAGAAACTTTCGCTGTAACTATAGTAAACAGAAACATTATCTTGTGGTTTAAAGATAACTCCAGCTCTTGGAGAAAATTCATCATCATTTCTAGATTGAGAAGTTCCCGATTTAATATCATCAACAATAATATCAAATTGATCAATACGACCACCCAACATAAGCTTGAGGTTATCACTAACATCAATTTGATCTTGAATATAAAAAGAAGTTACTTCTATGTCTGAAGTTGTCTTACTCTTTAATTTGGTATTGAAATTAACACCAGTAGAAACTCCAGCAGAATTTGCTCCTATGTTAAGAGGTCTTGATACATTAAAAGACTCTTTGTCTTTTTGAGTAGTAGACCAATAAGAGTCATAGCGATGATTCTTATTATCTGTATCAATCATCTCAGCACCTATCAAAATTGTGTGAGTAGTTGATCCTATTTGGACCTCATTTATCAAGTTACCTGAAATGATAAGGTTTTCACGTTCAGTTGGATCTCTATATCCATCCAGGGTTACTACATTGGTAGTTGCATTGTAACCAGAAGCATATAAATTTTGATAAAGCTTCTCAAATTCACTTGATGTAATGGAGAAAATACCCTTTGAAGTTTCAGAAAAATTGTGAGTTAGACTTCCTCTAAAAATATCAGCTTCAAGTGTTGTTGTGTTTAAATCAGAAGTACCAAAGACTATGCTTTTCAGGCTTTTGACAGGAACGCCATTGGCTGTGGGAATTCCTCTATCAATCATTCTTTCATGATCAGCATTTTCATAAGAAAGATCTAATATTGTATCTTCGCTTAATGCCACTCTTAAAGTTGGATTAAAGCCAACTCTATCACCATCGTAAAAATCTCTATGGTTTTCAAGGGCATCAACATGAACATTTATACGAAGTGCAGAGTTTTCACTTGATTGAATGTTGTAATCCAGTGCAAGGTCTGTAGACCCAAAATCATCAGCACCAAGATCAAAAGATCCAAACTGCTCACCTATAACGGCCTTCTTCGTAACTCTATTAATAATGCCTCCTGTACCTCCACGACCAAATAAAAGTGCATTTGGCCCTCTTAAGATTTCTACCTGATCGACGTTGTATAAAGAACGGTAATACTGGACATCATCTCTTACGCCATCCTGATAAAAGTCTGCAGTTGACCTAACTCCCCTGAAAACAACTGCATCACGGTGCCCTTCTCCTTGAGAAGTATTTACACCTGGGGTGTAACGGACAATATCACCAATCTCCCTAATACCTTGTTTACGAATATCTTCATCTGTGACAATCGATAAAGTTTGGGGAACATCCAGAATTGGTACCGGTGTCTTAAGAGCTTGTACTTGATCAGAATAAAGAACGTTACCTTTTACGACAACCTCTTCAACCTCATTAGAATCTTCGGCTATTAAAAGGGTAGTTAATAATAGACAAATAAATAAGGTAACCTTTTTAAAAAATCTTAAAATAATGTTCATATATTTCCTATAAATTAAGATGTAATTGATAATCATTCTCATTTTAAACGAGAATGATTATTATTTACAAGAAGTATTTTGAAATTAATTTTTGAAGTAAAATTTTCGCCAAAGACTTAACCCAAAGACTAAAGAGAAGAACCATAGAGTTAACTCTATCCAATTTGGGTTGCTGTTATAACCAAAAAAACCTTTTAAGAAAACGCCTACCCTGCCTTTATCATGAAGCCAATGTGAATATTTCTGATTACCATGCAGGTTGTAACTATAAAATAACTCATTATCATTTTCATCTAAGGCTTTCTTAGGAATATGGACATTCCATACTCTTGATATTTGATCTTTAGCTTCAATGATAGTGCCATCTTCTAATTTTTTTTCTTCTAGACCGACCCATTTAAGATGATCTCCTTTTACTAAGAAGGATTCTGTTTCATGAGTGCCATAGGCCACCATCCCTGAAGCAAAGAAAACTAGAAGAAGAGTTGTTATTCTAAAAAAAGATGTTAAATCTACTTTTCTACCCTGGACTACTACTAAGTAACCCAGAAGAATAGCTAATATCATTCCTGAGAAAAAACCAACATAAGAAAAGGTACCAAGGATTGAAAAACTGCCCATAAGAAATATAGCGGTTTCAAAGCCTTCCCTTAGAATAGCAAAGAAGACCAGAAAAAAAACACCCCAACCAGCCGTTTTTATTGCACTTGAAGTTTGACCTTCTAAAACTTCCCTATCACTAACTTTTTTAGATAACCAAAAAATTACATACCAAAGCAAACCAGCGGTTATAAACATCAAACTAGCCTCGACTAGTTTTTCTATGGACTCATTACCAATTGATTCCTTTATACTATTTAAAGACAAAGCAACTAAAACACTAGCAACTATAGAAGCTGCAACAGCATACCAGAGCTGAAGAACCTCATGCTTTAGGCCTTGTCTTGAAATAACTGTATAGATTATTCCAACTATTAACGCAGCTTCTAGAGTTTCTCTGAAGGTAATAATAAATTCATTCACAAATGCGAATGGTAATCATTATTATTTAAATGGCAAGTTTTAATTCTCGTGTGAGCTTTTGAGGTCTTTTTTAATA
>MDTE01152950.1_pt1 | contig 22672 bp, 16 predicted proteins | sample 811231 | NCBI WGS metagenome assembly MDTE01 (sample SAMN05326651, study PRJNA326480) | marine metagenome | isolation source: seawater | place: Indian Ocean: Red Sea | collected 2010 | reverse complement strand
TCATCGACGACCGGACTGACGGTCGGTGATACCACTGCAGGTAAGAGTTTCTCCACTTCTTTCCAGACGTGTGTCGGGACGTCCATAAAGACCATATATACCGGTTCCTTTTCCGCTTTAAGTACCGCGTCGATACAAATTCCAATATCTTCGATCTTGTTTCGAAATGTTTTATTCTTCAATGCGTCCACATTGGCTATCAATTGTGGGTTAGATGTGAAGATCTCCGCTACGATATGATTTCCATTAGCTTTTAAAGTTTCACCGGTTTCAGTTATATCGGTAAAGGCGTCAGATTCACCCATGATTACTTTGGCTTCAGTCTTCCCCTCAGAGCGAAGAATATCTATGGCTTCAACACCAAATAATTCTTTCATTCGCCTTCGTGTGAGGTTAGGTAATTCAGTTGCGATCACTTTGCCATGACAATCCTCTGGGTTTTCAATGCCCTTCTCTGGTCTGGAAGCTAAAACTATTTTAGAAGGTTGATTGGTTCTTTTTGAAAAAATAAAGTCCCGTATGACTGTCACAGAATCTTCTTTTCCCGCTTCATAAATATAGTCTTTACCTGTGATTCCGCAGTCGACGATTCCCTGGGAAACTTTCTCAGGCATTTCTTTTCGATCTAGTATTCTAAAGATTATCCCGTTGTCGTACGGTGTTGTCAGTTCATATTGGCGAGACCTCGGTAGCGGATAGCCTGCTTTTTCTAAAATTCGCAAGACTTGTTCTTGCAGACTACCGGAAGGAATCCCAAAGTAAACGCAATCCTCCTTCTTCCCAAATTTCATTTTGTTTTTCCTGTTTTATTTTCTTTGGAAACAGCAAGTTTTCGATATTACCTTATTCAGCGCGTCAAGCAGAACTTATTTGAAAGAGATTAGTCGAGATGTCGTGTAAGCTTAGGTTGGACCATGAGTAAAGCCCAGTATTAATTTTTTTCCTTGAAGAGGAAGGTATGAGAAGTTTTATTTTGAGTTGTTGGCTAGTTGCACTGTCACCCTCAGCAATGGCTAGTGTGGATAGTAAACTAACCGAGATCGCGAGCATCGAAGGAATTACGGAATACGAGCTTGATAACGGCTTGAGAGTATTATTGTTCCCAGATACTAGTAGTCCGACGATTACGGTGAACATAACCTACTTGGTTGGATCCCGGCATGAGGGCTATGGTGAGACTGGCATGGCGCATTTGCTGGAACATCTCGTTTTTAAGGGTACACCGACCCACCCAGACATTCCAAAGGAACTCACCGAGAGAGGAGCGAGAGCTAACGGTGGAACGTCGTACGATAGAACTAACTATTACGAAACATTCCCATCATCGGAAGAAAATTTAGAGTGGGCAATCAGCCTGGAAGCTGATCGAATGATTAACAGTTTTATTTCGGCAGAGGATCTGGAGTCCGAGATGACAGTAGTCCGTAATGAAATGGAATCCGGTGAAAATAGTCCATTGCGTATCTTACGGGAACGTGTGCAGTCTGCCTCTTACCTATGGCATAACTATGGTCAATCAATTATTGGAGCTAGATCCGATGTAGAAAATGTTCCCATTGAGCGCCTACAACAGTTTTATAAAAAATATTATCAACCCGATAATGCTGTGCTGGTCATCGCTGGAAAGTTTGATGAAGAGCGCGCGAAAGAGTTTATCATCGCAGAATTCGGTACTATCCCAGCCCCGATTCGTTCCGGTAGCAATGTAATTTACCCCACCTATACGGAGGATCCACCTCAGGATGGTGAACGAACAGTTACGCTTAGGCGGAAGGGAGAGACTCAGTTTGTTATGGCGGGCTACCATGTTCCTGCGGGATCGCATGAAGAATTTCCCGCAATTGATATCATGAATCATGCATTATCTGCGCCCCCGTCGGGTAGGCTGCATCGTTCGCTTGTCGAGACCAGTCTTGCAGCCAATGTCGCGGCTTCTGCTCCCCAATTGCGAGAGGCAGGGCTAAGTTTAATTTTTGCAGAGGTTCGCAATGATCGCGAATTGGATATGGTCTGGGATGTTATGCAAAAAACAATATACGATGTGGCGCGGGGTAGAGCACCGATCACAGAAGAGGAAGTTGAGAGAGCGAAGGCTTATCATCTTAATTCGATCGAGCTGATGTTCAATGATTCAAGGAGTACGGCGTTGCAGTTGAGTTGGTGGGTCGCCATGGGAGATTGGCGCTTACTCTTTTTGTACCGAGATGGCTTAGAAAAAGTCACGAAGGATGATGTGAATCGGGTTGCCTCTAATTACCTCAAGCCACAGAATAGTACGGTAGGGTTTTTTATCCCTACCGAGCAGCCGGATAGGGCTACAATTCCCAGTGCTCCTAACATAGCCGATTTAGTAGAGGGCTACAAGGGTAGAGAAGTCGTAGCAGCAGGAGAATCCTTCGACCCTACCCCGGACAACATCGAAGAAAGAATCGTCAGAGTGACGCTCAGGAATGGTTTCAAGTTAGCGATGCTGCCCAAGAAAACTCGTGGAGCGAACACAAACATATCTTTGCGATTGCGTTTTGGTAATGAGAGGGACCTCGCCGAAAAAGCTAGTATTGGCGAGCTGGTCGGTGGTATGTTGATGCGAGGGACTAAACGCCTTTCTCGGCAAGAACTAACGGACGAGTTTACCCGGCTAAAGGTAATTGGAGGATTAAATGGGAATGTTTCTTCGGCTACCGGTAGTATGCTCACGACTAGAGCGAATTTGCCTGCGGTCCTTCGTTTAGCATCAGAAGTTCTTAAAGAACCGCGCTTTGACAAAGAGCAGTTTGATGAGCTTAAAGAGCAGGTTATTGCTTCTCTAGAAGGACAAAAATCGGATCCAGGGGCGCTGGCGAGCAACTCCTTGGAACGACATCTATCTCCCTATCCGAATGGTCACCCCGCATACACCCCAACAATTGAGGAAGCAATAGCCATGACGCGGGAAGTTGAGTTGGAAGAGCTTGGTCGTTTTCATCGGAAATTTTTCGGGGCATCTAATGGACATATGGCCATAACTGGTGATTTCGATCCAGATGAAACCCTGACCCTTATAGAGGAACTCTTTGGTGAGTGGGACTCCAAGTCTTCATTTCAACAGATAGAGAGAAAATACTTTGATGTGGCAAAAAAGAAAATAAAAATCGATACTCCGGATAAAGCAAATGCTTACTTTCTGGCTGGCTCAAATATTCCCATGAGGGATGACCATGAGGATTTTCCATCTCTCCTACTTGGCAATTTTATGCTTGGGGGTGGTTTTCTGAGTTCTCGATTGGCGGAGCGCATTCGTCAAGAGGATGGCCTTAGTTATAGTGTCGGTTCTCAGTTTTCCGCTGACCCCATTTATACTTACGCCCAATTTGGTGGTTATGCTATTTATTCTCCCGAAAATGCTGATTTGCTCGAAGTTGCCTTCCTCGAAGAAATTCAGAGAGTATTGGAAAAGGGTTTTTCCGAGAGCGAGGTGAAGGAGGCAAAGAAGGGTTTTATGGAGTATCAAAAAAACCTTTTAAGTAATGACAGAACATTGGCAGGATACTTGAGTAATCGCCTTTTTCTTGAAAGGGATATGTTTTGGACTAAAGCACTTTTGAAGAAGCTTGATCAACTAGAGCCTCATGATATAAGAGAAGCTATGGCTCGGCACATCACTCTTGATAGCCTGTCAATAGTGATAGCAGGCGACTTTGAGAAAGAATAATATTCAGGAAAGGTTTTTTGTGGTTGTAAATAAATCTGGTCACTTGGGGGAATACAGATTATGAGTTTTGACCTTTTGATCAAGGGCGGCGTCGTTGTCGATGGCTCGGGCGGTGCGTCATACCCTTCGGACGTCGGTATTCGAGAAGGAAGAATAGCCGCAATAGGTCGTTTGTCTGAACGTGCAACTCGTACAATTGATGCCGAAGGACATGTTGTAACGCCAGGATTCGTGGATGGTCACACCCACATGGACGCGCAGATTTTTTGGGACCCGATTGGTTCCTGTTCCTGCTACCACGGCGTAACAAGCGTAATCATGGGCAATTGTGGATTTACCCTAGCCCCGTGTGCAAAAGCTGATTCGGATATGGTTTTTCGCAACTTAGAGAGGGCCGAAGACCTTTCTCGAGAAGCTATGTTGACTGGTATTGATTGGACTTGGGAGACTTTTCCAGAGTTCTTAAACACGATAGAGACCCTGCCAAAGGGTATCAACTATGGTGGTTATATTGGTCATTCTGCGGTTCGTACTTACGTTATGGGTGAGAGGGCTTTTTCGGATGAGGCGACCGACGATGACATTTGTAAGATGCGAGCCCTTGTAAGAGAGGGCGTAAAGGCTGGAGCACGCGGTTTTTCCAGTTCCCGAACCGTTCATCATACGACAGCCGATGATAAGCCTGTTGCTAGTCGACTAGCGACTTGGGATGAACTTCGAGCGCTAGTCGGAGAGTTGGGGAAGCTGGGTAAAGGAGTTTTTGAAATCGCTGGAGAGGGACCTAGCCCAAGAGATCCAGAGAAGCTGCTCGATTATCAGTGGAGATTACGCGACTTAGCTGTGGAGACAGGCGTAACGCAGACCTGGGGTATGTTCAGCAATAGGGCCGCGCCTGAGTTGTGGCGTTCGTATATGGATTTACTCGATGAAACAGCCAAAGCTGGTGGACATATGTTCGCACAGGTACACACACGCGGGCTAGACACAATGCTCTCCTTCGAGAGTAATACACCATTTGATAACTGGGATCACTGGCGCGAGTTTCGAGTGCTTAGTTTGGAGGAGCAAAAGGTAAAATTGCGGGATCCTTCCTTAAGGGCAAAACTTGTCGAGGTAGCTAGTCAGCCTTACCGAGGACCAAAAGTTCTTGGCGCTGAACCCCGTCCTCCGAGGTGGGATCTGATTTATGCAATGACAGATATGCATTACGACAAACCTTCGATGGCTGAACTTGCGAAGCGGCGGGGTGTCCATCCAGTGGAGTTGATGATTGACATGGCATTAGAGAGAGACTTCAAACTTTTCTTCCGCTCTCCTCTTGCTAACGAAGATATGGATGAGGTGATTCAATTAATTAAGCATCCTAGATCTGTGGTGACCTTTTCTGATTCTGGGGCGCATGTATCCCAAATTATGGATAGCTCGTTGCAAACCCACCTAATGAGCTACTGGGTTCGAGACAAGCAGGCACTAACTTTGGAGCAAGCTGTGAGGGAAGTTACCTACAATCCTTCCACGATCTGGGGTCTACATGATAGAGGGTTGGTTCGGGAAGGTCTGGCTGCTGATTTGCTTGTTTTTGACCCCGACACGATTGGGCCAAGTATGCCAGAAGTCGCTCGCGATCTGCCGGCAGGCGCCCTAAGAATCAAGCAGACGTCCATGGGTATAAAAAATGTGATCGTAAACGGCGAAATCTTATTAACAGAAAATCAGTATTCGGGCGCAACGCCTGGCCGGTTACTGCGCAGTTGAATAACTACTTGGTTATTTTTGGAGGTTGAATGAATCAGTTTGAACTATCGAATAAGGTTGCGATTGTTACTGGTGGAGGCGGGACGTCCCATGGTATTGGTGCCGCTGTTGCTATAACCCTGGCGAAAGCTGGCGCTCGAGTAGTGGTGGTTGGCAGAAATCGAAACAGCTTGGACAAAGTGGTTAAGATGATTAAAGGTATGGGTCGTGATGCAGTTTCTATCGTCGCAGATGTTACCGATCCCTCTCAAGTTGATCGGCTTATTCTTCAAGCTTCGGATGTTTTTGGCAGCATTGATATCTTGGTAAACAATGCTGGGGAAATCTCGTTCGGAAATCCAGAAGACCTGTCTTATCAAGAATGGTGTGATTGTATGTCGCTCAACTTGAATGGTACGTTTCTTTGCAGTGTTGCGGCTTCTAGAGAGATGATTAAACAGGGTGGTGGAAAGATTGTTAATATTGGTTCCTCGTCAGGTATAAAGGGTGAGGAAAATGCTGCCCACTTCGCGGCATCAAAAGCGGCTGTTATCAACTTAACCCGATCGCTTGCCATAAGTTGGTCTGTCCACAATATAAATGTGAATTGCGTATCGCCCGGCAGCATTGAGGTTCCAGAACAGGGCGTTCCTGGTATGCCTGAAGAGGAGAAAAACAGGCGTCAACAATTACAGTCAGCAGAAGTAAATTCTTTAGCTTTGCCGGGTAAGCCTCAGGATATTGCTAATGCCGTAGTGTTTTTTGCGTCATCAGGATCCGACATTATGACCGGTGAAAACTTAGTGGTGCGCGGCTCTGAATGGGCCTCGGCGTATGCTTAAGGAGTTCTAGTATGACATTCGAGTTAGAGGCGTTTAGCCTAAAAGATAAGATCGCAATCGTTACTGGCGGAGGTAGCGGCATTGGTGAGGAAATCAGTAAAGCCTATGCTAGGGCTGGTGCGCATGTGGTCGTCGCAGCTAGGCAGCAGGATAGGTTAGATCGCGTTGCTGAGGAAATTCGAGGTCTTGGTCGTGATTCGCTTGCTGTCTCAACTGATGTGACAGAGCCAGACCAGATAGATCGATTAATGGATAAAACCATAGAGAAGTTTGGTTGGTTGGATATTATGGTTGCTAATTCCGGCGGTGCAGGAGGTTTTGATTTGGATAAAGCTTCACTACCTGAATGGCAGCGACAGATAAAGCTCAATCTAGATAGCGCCTTCTTGTGCGATGTAGCTGCAGGAAAGGTAATGATTGGTCAGGGTACTGGGGGGAAGATTATTAATATTTCCTCGACGGCGGGAATCAATCTTAACCCTGCTTTACCTGCTTATGCAGCAGCGAAGGCAGGTATGATCAATTTTACGAAGACACTAGCCTTGATTTATGCGCGAGGAACCCATCCAATTAATGTGAACTGTGTTGCTCCAGGTTTCACTTCAACGCCAGGGATTCGGAAGGCTGGACATGTTCCACCAAATATCCGGAAAGATGGTACTCGTGTGCCGCCGCTACTGATGCCCAATGAGCCGCATCACGTGGCAGATGCGTGCGTTTTTCTTGCGTCAGAAGCAGCCTCCCATGTGACGGGCGAGTTGATGGTTATCCGAGGAATGATGCATATGGAGCGCAGTGACGATGTTACCCGAGACCGCGCCTACCTAGTTAAGTAACCATTCTGATTGTTTGCCCTTCGTCTAAGGTAGCTATATTTTGGACCTGAGTTATTATGTTAATTAACAACTTTTTCGTTAAATCAAAGTTGGTTAATTATGGATGTTTCTAAAGCAATTGCGTCAAGGCGTTCAATTCGGAGTTTTCTTAGTCTGCCGGTATCTAATCAAAGCATTTCGAAGCTGTTGATCGAGGCCTGCCGAGCCCCAAGCGGGGGCAATCTTCAACCTTGGAGAGTATTTGTTTTGAATGGAAGTTCGATGAAAAATTTTCTGAAACATGTCCAAGAGACTTTGGCATTGGAAAAACCCGAATATTCGATTTATCCACCAAAATTGAAAGAACCTTACCGTTCTTCTCGGTTCAAGTGTGGAGAGGATATGTATGCTCTTTTGGGTATTACGCGTGATGATAAAGCAGCCAGATATGCTCATTTGGCTCGTAACTTCACGTTTTTCGATGCGCCCGCAGCTATTTTTGTTTATGTTGACCGCATAATGGGACCGCCACAATGGTCTGATTTGGGTATGTTTCTCCAAAATTTTATGCTCTTGGCGAAGCAAGAGGGTCTCGACACTTGTGCGCAGGAGTCTTGGGCCAACAAACCCTCCACCGTAGCCAGTTTCATTAATCCACCTCCTGAATTGATGCTATTTTGTGGCTGTGCGATCGGGTACGCCGACGAAAAAGCCGCCGTGAACCAATTGGTAACCGAGAGAGAACCTTTTGAAAACTGGGCAACATTCTTGTAGCCAAACGGCGCACTTTTCTAATGTTGTGCTTTAGATTTGTTTCTAGCTTAATACGACGATAGCATGTTTTAAGAGAGATCAAGTTCAGGAAAATGGTGAAGAAAAACGAATGCAAATTATCAAGTCAAAACTGAATAATCGATCTGAAGAATATCTATCTAATCGTGAGGAGATGCTTAAAGAGTTGGCTTTCATTGCAACTCTTCATAGCGAAGCGGCGGAAGGTGGTGGTAAAGAAGCGATGGATCGACTGCGATCTCGTAATAAATTGCCGCTCCGTCAGCGTATTTCGCTTGTGCTTGATAGGGATTCGCCATTTCTTGAGGTCAGCCCGCTTGCTGCTTACAATTCTCATGTAAAAATTGGTTCAGGATTTATCGTCGGTATTGGCGTTATAGCTGATACAGAATGCGTAATTCTCGGCCACGATCCCTCTGTTCGGGCTGGTGCGTTTAACGCTTGGAACAGTAAAAAGCTCATGCGCGGTATCGAGATTGCGAGAACCAATCGATTGCCCTACGTACAGTTTGTGGAGTCCGCTGGAGCCGATTTGAGAGGTCGTAGTGGGAGCGATGGAAGTAGCAAAGGTGTTGGGTCTGGTAAGAGTGACTCGTTAGAGAAAAGAATTAAAACGGCAGCTACGACAAGCCATTTTGCAGAGTCAGGAAGGCTTTTCTACGAAATTACTGAACTATCGCAGATGCGTATTCCAACTGTATCTGTTGTTTTCGGCGCTTCTGCTGCGGGCGGGGCGTATCAGCCTGGGATGAGCGACTACAACATTTTTATAAAGAAACAGTCCAAGGTTTTCCTTGGAAGTCCTCCTCTAGTCAAAATGGCAACCGGTGAAGACGCGAATGCAGAAGATTTGGGTGGCGCGGAAATGCATACTCAAGTGTCTGGATTGGGAGATTATCTTGCCGAAGATGAGCATGATGGCATACGAATATGTAGAGAAGTAATTGGGCATCTTAACTGGCGCAAATGGGGTCCTGGCCCCAGTCTTCCCGCAGATCCACCAGTGTACGATATGGAGGAGCTACTAGGTATTGTTAATCGCGATCTCACAAAGCCTTTCGATATGCGTGAGGTCATTGCGAGGATCGTTGACGGGTCGAGATTTGAAGAATTCAAACCGCGCTATGGACCTACCTTGGTTACTGGTTGGGCTTCAATAGACGGGTATCCAATTGGAATTCTTGGAAATAATGGGCCGCTTATGTCTGAGGCCGCGGAGAAAGCGACGCAGTTTATCCAGCTCTGTAATCAGATTGATACTCCTTTGCTATTTTTACATAACATCACGGGTTATATAGTTGGAACCGACTTTGAACGAGGGGGAATCACCAAGAACGGTTCGAAGATGATAAATGCCGTTGCAAATTCTACGGTGCCACACTTTTCCGTTATACCGGCTGCCTCTTATGGTGCAGGGAACTACGGAATGAGTGGGCGGGCTTATGGCACTCGATTCACTTTTATCTGGCCAACAGCAAAAATCGCTGTCATGGGCCCGAGACAGCAAGCGGGGGTGATGACAATCGTGGGACGTCAGGCTGCAGAGAGACGTGGCGAGATTTTTGATGAGGAGGCAGATAAGAAGCGCGTTGCCGCAGTTGAGTCTACTTTAGAGGAAGCCTCACTAGCACTTTTGGCAACAGCAGCGATTTCGGACGATGGATTGATCGACCCTCGAGATACTCGAGCCCATCTTTCGATATCTTTATCTGCCGTGCATTCCAACAAAATCGAGGGAGCCAAGGGTTTTGGCGTTTGGCGAATGTAGCCATGGTTCATCGGATTAAAAAATTATTAATTGCAAATCGTGGGGAGATCGCACGGAGGATAATGCGTTCGGCACACCATATGGGTATCAGTACGGTCGCTATCTATGCCGATGGTGATGTAAATGAGCCGTTTGTGAGAGAAGCTGATCAAGCTGTCTCTCTTGATGGGGACACTTCGCTTGATACCTACCTAAACCAAGATAAGGTTATGGCGGCGGCCAAGAGAACCGGTGTGGATGCAATTCATCCTGGCTATGGTTTTCTATCAGAAAATAAGACTTTTGCTGCATCGGTTATTGAAGCAGGAATAATTTGGGTGGGTCCCTCTGTCGATGCTATCGCCGAGATGGGGGATAAGCTATCTTCTAAAAGTCTTATGAATAAGGCTAGAGTTCCTACCCTACCTTCCATTGAGATTGTCAAAGGAAGCGATATTGTTAAGCTGGCCGAGGATATTGGTTATCCACTTCTCGTGAAAGCATCAGCGGGCGGCGGGGGGAAGGGTATGCGCATTGTTTTATCGGAGACAGAATTGCTCGAAGCGGTTGCGAGTGCGCGGAGAGAAGCTGCTACCGCTTTCGGTGACGACAGGATCTTCCTTGAAAGGTGGCTGGCTTCTTCTCGACACATAGAAATACAAGTTTTTGGGGATCACCATGGCAATCTTGTTCATTGCTTTGAACGAGAATGTTCTATTCAAAGACGCCATCAAAAAATCATTGAGGAAGCTCCGTCCTCGGTTGTAAATCATGAACTAAGACAAAAAATGGGTGACGCGGCAGTGGCAGCAGCGAGGGCGATCAATTACTACTCTGCTGGGACTGTTGAATTCCTGGTTGACGGGCAAGATTTCTGGTTTCTCGAGATGAATACTCGTTTGCAGGTTGAACACGCGGTTACAGAAGAAATTACAGGGATCGATCTCGTGCGAGAGCAAATACGCATTGCCCAGGGTGAGAAATTAGGTTTCAAGCAAAAGGATATCACGATCGATGGGCACGCAATTGAGGCAAGAGTTTATGCGGAAGATCCTGAGCAAAATTTTTTACCAACATCTGGACGGCTTTTATTATTCGAGCGATCAACTTTGGCTGACGCTCGCTACGATACCGGAGTGGAGACTGGAAGCACGGTTGGTATTGAATTTGACCCGATGCTGGCCAAAGTAATTGTTCATGCTCCGACTCGTGAAGAGGCAGCCTTAAGACTTGCTCGAGTGCTGGAGACGACCAGAATAACGGGTATAACCTCAAACCGGGATTTCCTAGTCGAAGTATTACGAACACAAGCTTTTCTCGATGGTGATACCACAACCGATTTCATAGGGCGAATTGATCCACCGCGAAAGTGGTCTCCTTCTCGCTCCGATGTTTTTGAAGCATGCATTGCGGCGGCGATGGTTGCGCAAGGGGATCGTAGAGCGAAAGCAAAGGTGCTTTCTCGTTTGCCCAGTGGATGGCGAAATTCGGAAATGCCCCCACAGATGGTAGCGTATCTTTTTGATGGAGAGACGTTCATTCTAAAATACCAATCGCAGCGCGATGGCAGTTATCATGTTGCCATTAATGAAGATAATTTGTCCGTCACAGTCAAGCGTAGGAATGGTAGAGAGATCTCTCTTGAAATACAGGGTCGTTTAGTTCCATTTACTGTTTTGGCAGAAGATAATCTTTGGTTCGTTCATGGTCCAATGGGCCAAATTGAATTATCTGAGGAGCCGAGATTTCCTGATCCCGATGCCACAGATGTAGGGGGTGGTCTTTCCGCCCCAATGCCAGGAAATGTTGTGGCAACTTATGTCAGTGAAGGAGATTCGGTTGCAGAGGGACAATTACTACTTATATTAGAAGGAATGAAGATGGAACATCGGATTGAATCACCACATAGTGGTCTTGTAGAACAAATGTTTGTTGTTGAGGGTGATCAAGTCAGTAATGGTCAAATGTTGGTCGTGCTTTCAAAAAGTGCCGAGCCTAGCTCCTAAAAAGAGAAGTTGTTTAAACGCGTCCAAGTAGTTTCTTCTGGAGATCCAGTTGTTTAAAGAATTTTTGAAAGAGCCACTACTGCATTTTCTAATTATTGGGAGTCTACTTTTTGTCATCTTCGAGTTTCTGTCCCCAAAGGAGGTTGACGATACTGTTATACAAGTGGGTGACGAGGAACTGCTAACACTTATTCTATCTCGCGACCCTCGTCTTAATAAGAAGTCTGCAGCTAAATATCTGGGATCGCTAGATGCAGACCTTAGAAACAAGTTATCTGAGGATTATATACGAGAAGAGGTTATGTATCGGGAGGCTCTTGCACTAGGGCTTGATAAAAATAGTTATGGAGCGAGACGCCGTCTAATTGCTCAGTTCGAGTATATCAATCAGGGTTTTATTTATGATGCTCTTCAGATTTCTGAGGAAGAGTTGGAGGATTATTTTTCGCAGAATAGGGATCGCTACATGGTTCCACCAAAGGTGACTTTTACTCATGTCTTCTTTTCCCGAGACCTCCATGCAGGGGCTACCCATGATTTAGCAAAAGCTGAGTTGATTGCACTAAACAGCACTCGCTTACCTTTTCATCTTGCAGCTTCGCGAGGCGACCACTTTCTATATCATCGAAATTACGTTGATAAAGATGAACAAGAAATTGCTTCGCACTTTGGTTCCTCTTTTGCCTCGAATGTATTTGCTCTCGAGCAAGAAGGGAGATTTTGGCGCGGTCCTTTCAAATCGGAGTATGGGGTACACCTCATTTTAGTTACGAGTAAGAATGAAGGATATTTACCAAATTTTGATCAGGTAAAAGACAGGCTGATCGACGATGTTACTCAGATAAAGGTTAGAGTCGAACTCGATCGTTTATATGGTGAATTGAAGAAACCATATCGGATAAAAATCCTGGAGCCAAATACGGACCTATGATCAGTTTTATTTTGTGGTTTTTAATTGGGAACTCAGTTCTAGCGGATGATTTCAGGCCTCTATATATTGAGCTGAAAGAGATAGAACCTTATAGATATACCCTGCGTGTGAAAGCGCCACCACAGAACTTAGCCTCGAATAAGCCTTCCGTTCAATTTCCACACTTTTGCCAGCTAGAGCCGAGGACGAGGGTTCTATATAGGTGCACCGAGGATCTTGCAGGATCGCTTATTTCGTTTTCTTATCCAAGCTATGGCGTAAACAATTCAACTGTTGTAAAGATGGTTTTTCTGAGTGGCGAAAAATATACCTTAACGCTATCCGGCGGTGTTTATGAGTGGGTAGTGCCGGAACGAGAAGAGGTATTAAGCATTTCAGCTCAATACACTTGGTTGGGAACAGAACATATTTGGATAGGTTTTGATCACTTACTTTTTGTTCTTTGCCTGATTTTGATTGCTCGAGACATACGCAGAATATTAGTAACTATAACTGGCTTCACGTTCGCGCATTCTATTACTCTTGCACTAGCTGCTCTTGACGTGGTCAGACTGCCTGTCCCACCAATAGAGGCAGTGATTGCCTTAAGTGTTTTGTTTTTAGCAGCAGAGATAGCGCGAGGACCAGGAGATAATCTTACATGGCGCTATCCGATTATTGTATCGAGCTCCTTTGGATTGCTCCATGGTCTGGGCTTTGCGGCAGTACTCAGCGAAATTGGATTGCCACAGACTGAGGTGGTCGTGGGACTCATCTTCTTCAATATTGGAGTCGAGATTGGCCAAGTGCTTTTTGCCCTTATTATTATTTTTGTTCTTAATTTCCTCGAGGGTCGGGCCTGGTTCCAATCTTTTGGTAGAGCTTTAGCAGGTTATTGCATTGGAATCGTTTCTGCATACTGGTTTATAGATAGAAGTATCAGTTTCGTCCTATAAACTTTTGGAATCATTTTGTCGTCCATCTGGGATAGAGGCCGCCTTAACTTCCTCTAGGAATCCTCAGTCTCCTTTGATCATTGTAATCAACTGCCTTAGTTTTTTTTGCGAATTTGATCGGTTTGTAATGAATTTAACGTGTTGGCTTGGATTGGGTGTTGGAGGGCGCACTAATTCAATGGACCAAATAGGCTCAATTTCATTCGGTATCATAGAGTATCGAGCATCCATTATCCTAGTTGGATGGTTAGGATCAAGAGCCAGGTAATCCCTTGAGAACTCGCGAAATCTATCGATATCCTTGGCTTGCTGACTTTCTTGATCAAGATTTGGAAAGTGTTTTTTGAGACTAAGTTTCTCTAAAGATTCCCCGGGTATCAAATGTGTTTTAGTTCCCAATCGTACCGCATCAACGAAATAGCGGTTTTCTGACTCATAGATGATTTTCCATAGTATAAGATTTCCGAAGCTAGGTTTAGCTTCAATATTGATAAGACTATGCCCGCGATTGGAAGCTAATTGCTTTCCTAGTATTTCAGCACGCTCTTTCTGCAAAAATCCAATTGCGACGTAACTAAGCATCCAGATTATCCCAAGTTGTGCAAATAAAGGTTTCCTTTTTTTTGCAGCAAGAAGAACGCAGAAGATCAATGGAAGGGTTGCCAATGGGTCTATCACAGAAATATTATTCCAGGCAAGACGAGCCTCTGAAAACGGCCAAAAGAGCATTGTTCCATATGATGTGCACGCATCGAGAAGCCCATGCGTCAAGTAACCAAGAAAACAGAAAAAATAGGTTTGTTTAAAAGTTAGGTTCCTCACGAAAGGGTAAAAAGCTAGGCAACAGACTAATGCGCCGATTGGAACAAATAACAATGCATGGGTAAATTGCCGGTGATAATCGAGAAACAATAACGGGTCGGTCGAAGAGCGAATGAAGACATCAAGATCAGGTGCTATACCGCTAAGAGCGCCAATTATTGCAGCACTCCTCACCTTCTCGGCTGGTGCAAATGATTGAGGTAGGGCTGCACCTATTGCGCCCTGAGTGAATGGATCCATAGTTGGTTAAAATAATTTACGCCGCTCTTATTATGCTCCTATTCTGGTTGAAGAATACATTTTTTATATTTGCGACTATGCTTACTGATTTGTGTCTAATTAGATAGAAAAGTCTTTAAGAACTCACCGATGCATAGGAAAGATACTCTTGCCCAAAGTACAAACCCGTAAAACCTAGTTTCACCATGACCTAAACACAATGATAATTTTCTCGTGAGAATGGTAATATCCTTTTAAGACAGGGCTAAATAAGAAACAGAGTGCCCACCACAAAGCCGCCTAAAATCGCGAAGCTCAGTGATTGAAAGAGCTGTCGCTGAAGCATTTCATGTTTTGGTCGGCAACCTTTCAACCTCTTTTAAATATTTTCGAGCTTGATCCAACTTAGCCTGCGTAAATTGTATTACCGTGCGAAGCTCTTCTACCGCAATACGGTCTTTTATTGCTTCAGGTAAATGAATATTGAAGTCGATTTCTAGGTCTTTAATCAGTTCAGCGTCTTTCTCAACCAGTATTCCCTCAATACTTTCAAAGCGATCGCGGTAGGTTTCCTGAACTATTTCTAAAGCCTCATCAAATTGCTTCTCAGCAAATTTTGCAAGCACTCGATCCAATCTCTGCTTTATTTCAATAAGAGTTGTTGAGGGGGTAATCGCTTCTCGAGTTTCAGTTTCTTCAAGTAGCCCCTGATCCTGATACTGAGCAGCTAATTTAATAGCCCCAAGAGATTGCCATAAGACTTCTTTAAGAGTTTCTAGTTCGTTGCGAACTACTGGAACGGGCTCCTTAAGTTCTAAAGCAGTTTTTACTGCGAATAAACTTTGCCAAATAGAAGCATACAGCGGGATGTAGTTACTTTCGATGGCAGAGTGGAATTTCACCGCTTCCCAATGATCCAAAATGGTCTCGGCTTGCGCAGAATCAAAGCCAGTATCTTCATATCTTTTGAGAATCCCCTCCACTTGGTCGAGCAGCCACGCAATTTCGCCTGCATATTCGTCAAGATGAGCTTGAAGATCATTAACATGGTCGCCAACAGGACCGTCGGCGTAAACGTGATTTACCGAGATCACGCAGCAAAAAACAATTTTTGAAATTAAATGTTGCCAATACAACATAAGTTGCTTCCATCTGAACATACAAAAAAAGTTTATGCGGCTTATGCAATCTCTCTAAAAAACCAGGCCACCGTTACCCAAGGACGGGTTATGCATTTAATTGTTACCACATCAGTTAATCTAAATGATAACAATTCTCATTTCGGTTGTCGATTGGTCCTGATTTTCAATTCTGCACAGATGCAAGTATCGGTTAACACTTAGCAGAAGGATTTCTACCGCATAGAGAGATGCTTAAAAAATCTTTTTTACTCCTAAAGAAGTTCGCGACTTCACATAACACCGGCAAAATGCAAAGATGATGGCTTATTCTATCTTATGTAGTAACTTGGATCTAAAATTAAAAATAACATTGACTCTAGTGTTCGTAGTTTTAGTAGCCCTGATCGTTTTTGCCAGCCTAGCGTTCATGATTTCCGCGGGTTCAGACCCCGAAGTCCTTTCACAGCGGGCTGAGGTTGGGGCTTCATACGGGGGTTGGGTAATCAGCTCTGAATTGCTAGAGATTGCTTTAGCCATATCTGCGTTCGCTATCGTGAGTGGGATGCTTCTTAGTTGGCATCTCACACGGCGTCTTCATAAGCTTGTTGCGTTGGTTAAGAAAATTAAAGAAGGCGAGCTAACAGCAAGAACAGATGTTTCCGGTGATGATGAGATTGCCTATCTTGCCGATAATCTTAACGACCTCGTGAGACATTTAGAAAATGAAGACATAAGATCTAAAGATGGTTGATTTCATTGATTTTATAAAGTTATTTGGTGGGTTCGTTTATCTCCTCGTGGGTGGAGACCTGTTGGTCCGAGGTTCTCTTGGGTTGGCTCGTGAAAAAAACTTATCGCCTGTAATTGTAGGAATGACTATAGTCGCGATGGGAACCTCCGCACCAGAACTTATGGTTTCAGGCTATTCCGCCTTATCAGGACATCCTGGAATTGCAGTTGGAAATGTAGTTGGTAGTAATATTGCTAATGTTTTATTAGTTATGGGGATACCAGCTCTAATATATCCGATATCTTTTGCTCAAGATGGCCTGTTAAGACAGACAAGTCTGATGGCAATAATGTCCTTCTTATTAATCTTAATGCTCATATTTGAGCCAATAACCAAATTGGAAGGCATATGTCTTATTATCATTTTGGCGTTTTTCCTAGTTATGACAACGCGTGGTGCGGCCGTAATGCCGGGTCTAGATGACCCTGAAGAAGAGATGAAGAAAGAGTTCGGGTTACCCTCCAGCACAGCTGCCATAATCCTGTTAGTGATTTTGGGCATTGTTATGCTTCCGCTTGGAGCTAACCTTGTTGTTGATGGTGCAGCAGGTCTCGCTGGAAGTTGGGGGGTTTCCGAGGCGGTTATTGGCTTAAGTCTTATTGCACTAGGTACCTCTTTGCCTGAACTTAGCACTACAGTAGTAGCTGCATTTCACAGAAGCTCAGAAGTTATAATTGGTAATGTGATTGGTAGTAACCTTTTTAATATACTAGCGATACTGGGCTTTACGGCTTTACTCACAGACATACCCGTAGATCCACAATTCATTGCATTCGATGTCTGGGTAATGCTTGGATGCGCTATTCTTCTCTCGTTATTCGTTTGGACTAAAGCAACAATGGGTAGGTTTTCGGGCGTCGCTTTACTAACTAGTTACTTTACGTATTTATTTTTTATTTATTGAACCTATCATATTAGTCTGTATTTGCTGTGGTAGCACCGATTCCGACTTTGCAATCATAGGGCGAGTAATTGGCGCCCAATGGCTACCAGTCATACTGCAAATTGAGGCTGACTTGGCGACCTGAGGCAGGTGTCCCGGGAAACTGCTGAAAATCTTCGTCCAAAATATTTTCTGCAGAGGCAGAAATTCTTAACCCATTTATAGCATTGGGAGCCCAAATTAATGATGCTGACGCAAGATACGATGTCGCGGAGGTATCACGCAGGGGATTTTCTTCTTGGAGTCGGAATTCGTTATCCATACGAAAATTGATTTGGTCTGATAACTGGTACCGTAAAGCAATGGTTGCGCGTTGACGAGCAAAATTCAATGCGTAAAAACTTGCATCCACTAAAGCATCACCATAATTTGGGTCTTTATCTAAAAAGGTATACCCTGCATTGATATCTATTCCTCTCCATGAATGCCCCAGAAGAAGCTGAGCTCCACGCACGTTGATGTCTACGCTATTGGCCTGTCTTGAAAATGGTGCGTCGCTTGAAAAGGTCCAATCAACTAAATTCCGGTCACGCCGATAAAAAAAAGAGAGCTCGGCGGTACTCGTGTTTGACTCGAATCCTAAGTCTAGTGATAGTTGATCTGCACGTTCGCGTCCCAGCAGTGCATTACCACCAAACATTCCCGTAGGTCTTGAGTTTAGTACAGTGTAACCAGGAAGTTGGGAGCCGCGGGCATACTCAAATTTTAGATATCTTGAGCCTATGCTCGTTCTTTGAACAAAATCAACTCCAAGTGCAGGAGATACTGCATTATCGTCTCGGTTCGATATATCAACAGATGCTCCTGTTGAAAAGATCACTTTGTATCCATCGGTGTCTAGAATGACCAGCGAGGGGAAAAGGCTTAGAGTGAGGTAGTTTCGAGAATTAAATTTTCCCTCGGTTAAGTCAGTAGACCTAACCACTTCATCAGAGATAAGCTGCAAAGCATAGTTCACATCCCAATTACTGCGATAAACTGACCCACTTACACCAACGCCATAAACTTTTGTTTTGTGGTCATAGGACCCGATTGTGCCAGACTCTTTCGTGGTTCTATCGAAATCATAGTCGTCATCTAACAATCGAACGTAGCCTCCTGCCTCGAGCCATGCATTCTTCATCTGACGACGATGATTGGCTAGGATCAGGACCGTTTCTGTATGGTCCGTTTCGGAGAGGGTAGCAAAACCAGTGTAAGCCCCTGGCCAACCGAAGAATTTTTCCTGATAGGCTACGATTAAATCGGATTGACTATCGATAGTCGCTCTCTGAATTTGAACATTTAGACGTTCGAAAGAATGGTCCCCATCTGGGATGCTACCGTCTCCTTGAGAGAACGCTGCGGACCCCTGAAATGCAAAATATGGGCTTTTTGTGCCCGAGTTCGTAAACGCCGTGTTTAGGACTACGTTACGCAATTTATCACTGCCAACACCTGCTCTCGCAGAGCCGCCATTTTTGACCTTTGGTATACTGTAAGCGACGGTTGCGATAGATGAGTTGAACCCTCCGAGAGTATTTTTCAGTCCTAGTTGTACTTCCGGCTGAGACAGCAAGCGCGGATCGATTGGAATATCAGCGGCGTAGTGGCCGGTCTGAGGATCGAGAATCGTCAACGGACCTATTTTGAAACCAATATTTTCAAACAGACTACCTCGAGTTGTAACGTCGGCTTGTCCTTCCGCTAGACCTCGGATCTGGAGTTCAACTGATGGGTCAAACCGCAAAGCAGTTACGGTGGCGGCATAGGTACCCGCGGGGTTGTCAAGAGCGACTCTTTTCGCCTTAACTTCAATTTCTTCAATCCACTCTACTTCGTTTTCTATGGGCTCTCCAGCGCCAAAAACTGATGCTGTAATCCCAAAGGACACAAGTATTGCAACTAAACTCCCTGATAAGTTCACTGCTTTCTTCCCCCTAAAAGGTTTCTCTTGAATACTCACTACTATTTTTTTTAAAGGATACCCTCAAATATGTTCTTCCTTCCCTAAGATAGCCCATAATTGAAATGTAGTGCAAAGCTTAATGAGATTACTATTAAACTCCCTAAGACCTTTGTTCTCGCCTTGTATTTGTTTGAGCTCAATAATCTGGAATAAGGAGAGTAGGACTGGATAGCATACTTTCTCTCAGTCCCTTGTTGGAGAAAAGCATGTTGACCCCCGCCGTAATAAGTATAAAAGCCTTCATCAAACTATAAAAGGGGGTCTGTCGCTTATTAGCTTTTAAACTTATGTAGGCTTGCCGTAAAAGCAAATGCTGAGGTTTTGTGTTCTGGTAGCGTCTTCAGCTCGAAGAAAATTCAATTTCTTTTTGCGCAGTGCTTGTGTAGCGAGAATATCGATACTGGTTCCGTCTAACAGAATTCGGCATTGAAGATTTGCAGCTTCACCAGGGAGATCTCGCCTCAATATTTTTCGTAGAAGTATTTTTTTTATGAGTGTAAAGAGCAATTATTTATGATGGTTAACTGTGTACTTGGAATTAAATCCAACATTCAACAACACCCTTTACTAATTTTGGAACCCTAATGCATTTTTTCGAAGATATTCCCGTTGGCTATTGCAGTGAGGTTGGCAGCTGGCAGCTGACTGCTCTAGATGTTATTGAATTTGCAAAAGTCTGGGATCCTCAGCCATATCATACCGATCAAAAAGCTGCTGAGCGATCAGTGTATGGTGAACTAGTTGCTTCATCGCTTCATATTTTTGCAATTTGTACTAAGCTTTTTCACGACCACTCGGACAGAATCCAAGTTATGGCCATGCTTGGGAAAGATCGGGTTAAGTTACTGGAGCCCGCACGAGCCAATGATCTTCTAATTTATAACACCGTTTGTATAGAGGCTAAAGCCTCAAAAACAAAGCAGGATCGAGGAATTATTGTGCTCGCAGATACCGTGGTTCGAGAAGATGGTGAAGTTATTATGACTCAAGAAGTGACTTTGATGGTAGCACGATCCTCTGAGCAGAAATACTGTTTAGAAATTTAATTGTAACTCAGGTAAATCTTTTATGAATTGTGATTAAAACGTCGGCAGCCTTGCAATTCTGAAGTACTCTCTTTTTAAAATGCAGATCGTTCTGCACAGGTAGGGGTTTCAATGGTTTCAACAAAAACCGCTGCAAGTTTTTTTGATGTTGCGCGTCCTGTTATTAAGTTGCAGTTGGCCCAATGCAAGTCTGTTGCTAAAGCCTGTATGCTCTAAGGGTACTTATTTGCTAAAAAGGTCTCATGAAGAAAAAGCTAAGCTCTTTAATGCCAATTCTTGAGTGGATTGATGGTTATCGTCCTGATCATTTTCGCGCTGACTTCGTGGCAGGTATCGTTGTCCTTTTCATAACGGTTCCTCAAGTCATTGCCTACGCATTTCTTGCAGGACTCCCTCCGCAGGCGGGACTTTATGCCTCCCTAGCTTCTTTAACGATTTATTCTGTTTTCGGGAGTTCGAGGACGCTTGCAGTCGGTCCTACTGCAATTATTGCGATGATGACGCTAGAGGTTGCATCGTCTTTTGCGTCACCAGGCAGCGAAGAATACATCCTGATAACTGTAAAGCTCGGGTTTATTACTGGTCTTGTACTTCTGGTGCTGAGATTGGTTAATTTTGGGAATATCATTAGCTTTCTTAGTCACGCAGTGGTTACCGGATTCATAACTGCTGCGGCGATTATCATCGTGATTAATCAGTTACCACCTTTAGTTGGACTCCCGAGTTCTACAAACACTTCATTATTCGGAGTGATTTCCCATATAGGAACCGATACCATCAATGTAGTAGTACTAACAATTTCGCTTTTTTCCTTCTTGTTGCTCATTGTTTGCCGCCTAGGGCTGGGGAGCTTTTTTTTAGCCTTTGGTTTTTCCAAAGCGTGGTCCTCAGTATTAGTAAAGTCTGCCCCGATGTATATCATCATCACAGGTATAGCTGTCACAAGTCTTTATAACTTGGATGAATTATATGCGGTGCCCGTGGTTGGGGCTGTGCCAGTAGGGCTTCCCGATATATCACTAGTTTCTCTCTCTCTAGCTGAGTTTGGGGAGCTTCTGCCGTCAGCGTTGTTGATCGCCATGGTGGTCTTTATGGAAAGTATCTCTATCGGATCTGCTATGGCGAGTAAGAGGAGAGAAAAGGTTTCGCCGAATCGTGAACTCATAGGACTAGGCTTTACGAATATTGGTGCCTCCACCTTTGGTGGCTTCCCAGTTGCCGGCAGTTTTTCTCGAACGGCTGTGAACTTTACTTCTGGCGCACGAACACCAATGGCATCAATAATTACTGCAATATTTCTGGTGCTAACGTTATGTTTTTTTGCATCAATGTTTTATCTCTTACCAAAAGCGGTCCTATCTGCCATTATCGTGATATCGGCATTACAGTTACTCGACTTCTCAGCGATTCGAAAGATTTTTGCCTTTAATTATGCTGATGCTGTGACATTCTCCTCTACGTTCTTTGCTGTTCTTATATTCGGTGTAGAGTCAGGAATACTCACTGGGATCGCGATCTCATTTGTTTTACTAATTCGTAGCAGCAGCAGACCACATATTGCGGTTGTTGGAAGAGTGGGTGACTCCGAGCATTTTCGGAATGTTTTGAGGCATGAGGTTACAACCACTTCGTCTCTTTTAGCTGCTAGGATTGATGAAAGTCTCTATTTTGTAAATGCACGTTATATCGAAACATTTTTTCTAAACGAAGTAGCAGATCGGCCCAATGTCAGGGATGTCCTGATAATATGCACCGCGACCAACTTTATTGATACGGGTGGCTTAGAAATGCTTGAAGCATTATCGGAGAATCTGGAGGAAGTAGGCGTTAAGCTACATTTGGCGGAGGTTAAGGGTCCAGTTATGGATAAGCTTAAGGAAACCCATTTTTATCAGCGGATGAAAGGGGAGATTTTCTTCACGACCGACTTGGCTTTTCAGAAGTTAGGAGGGATTTGAATTAAGGGGTTTGCATGAAATAAGCAAGGTTTAGTGTGATCCGTAGGGCTCCTACAAAGAGTAAATGCTTACTTCGTAATCGATCAGATTTTCTTGAATAAAAATGAATCTTCCGTGAATGCCCTTACCAGACAAGACTGCTGGAAGCCAGTAGCGATCATCCTCCCACATTTGGTCGTAAGGAACGTCCTCCTTGGTAAACCAGATTGGCTTGGCTTCCGCCGTTTCTTGTGGGGTGCCCATATAATCCGAAGCAATAAAAACGTGACCGTGTAAACGCGGCATATCTTCTGAGTGGAAAAAAAGTTGACCTGCAGCTTGCACGTGAGTGG
>MDTE01097659.1_pt1 | contig 22672 bp, 15 predicted proteins | sample 811231 | NCBI WGS metagenome assembly MDTE01 (sample SAMN05326651, study PRJNA326480) | marine metagenome | isolation source: seawater | place: Indian Ocean: Red Sea | collected 2010 | reverse complement strand
TTTTTTCTATGTTTAAGAAAGTATTAATAGCTAATCGTGGTGAAATTGCAATAAGAATTATACGTACCTGTAAGGAAATGGGCATAAAAACAGTGGCTATATATTCTGAAGTAGATCGATGTGCTTTGCATGTATTAAAAGCTGATGAAGCTTATTTCGTTGGAGAAGCAGCTTCTAAAGAATCATATTTAAATATAAAATCAATATTAAAAATTATAAAAAAATGTAAGGCAGATGCTGTACATCCTGGGTATGGTTTTCTATCAGAAAATAGTGAGTTTGCAAACATAATTATTAACAATAATATTGGTTGGATAGGACCTTCCCCGGAATCTATATCAATGATGGGGGATAAACTAGCAGCTAGAAAATTAGCTAATAAAATAGGTGTGCCTATTATTCCTGGAACTATTGAACCTATAAAGGATAATAGAGCTGCTATAAAGATAGCAAAAAAGATAGGTTACCCAATACTTATAAAAGCCTGTGCTGGAGGTGGTGGTAAAGGCATGAGAGTTGTTTACTCAGACTTAGAAATGAAAGAATTATTAATATTAGCACAATCCGAATCTAAAAAATCATTTTCGGATGATAGAATTTTCTTAGAGAAGTATTTAGAGGAGCCGCACCACATAGAGATACAAGTTTTATCAGATAATAAAGGTAATATCGTTTCTTTTGGAGAAAGAGAATGTTCTATACAAAGGCGTTATCAAAAAATTATTGAAGAAGCCCCTTCTCCATTTATTGATAGTGATCTTAAGAAAAAATTATCAACTGATGCAATTAAAATCGCCTCATCTTGTAATTATGAAGGTTTAGGAACGATTGAATTTTTAGTTGATAAATATAAAAATTATTATTTTCTCGAAATGAATACTCGAATACAAGTAGAACACCCTGTCACTGAAATGACCACCAATATTGATTTAGTAAATGAGCAAATCAAAATAGCTTATGGAAAAAAAATCAAGTATAAAAATAAAGATATTTTATTCCATGGACATGCAATTGAGTGCAGAATTTATGCAGAAGATGGATTTAAAAATTTTATGCCATCAACAGGTGTAATTGAAGAAATAAGATTTCCTCAAGGACTAGGGGTAAGAATAGATGAAGGAATTCAAAGAGGGCAAGAAGTTTCTTCTTATTATGATCCATTATTAGCTAAGTTGATTACTTGGGGTATTGATAGAAAGCAAGCTCTAAATCGCATGATCAGAGCTTTAGAAGAGTTTTATATTTATGGGATTAAAACAAATATACAATTTTGTAATTTAATTTGTAGGCAAAAGTCATTTTTTAATGGGAAATATTCAACAAAAACATTAGAGGTTTTACTCAAAAATTTAATAGATAAGAATAATATTTTAAGCCATAAAGAAGTGCTTGCTGCTAGCATTAGTGCAATTAATTTAGAATTAGATAGTGATAATAAATTAGATGAAAATAATTTCAAAATAGAACCAATTAATGATTGGTCCAAAATAGGCCGTTTGAAAAATCTAAAATGAAATATCAAGCCATAATTAATGATCAAGTTTTAGATTTATTATTATCAGAAGATATTGATCATAAGGAAATTACAATTGATAAAAGAATTATTAATTATGATTTAATTAAAGTTGCAAACAATATGTATTCACTAATATTGAATGGGGAGGTATATAATATTCATTATAAAAAAAATACTCAATATGAATTAAATATCAATCAACATCAATGCTTAGTTGAAATAAAAGATGAGTCAAAGCAGTTAAAGGATAAATTAGGCTATAATAGTAATAAAAAAGATGATATTGATAAGATAGCAGTACCAATATCTGGTTTAGTTTCTAATATTTATGTAAAAAAAGGTGATAAGATTGAGAAAGGTAAAAAATTATTTATATTGGAGGCCATGAAGATGGAAAATGAGTTTGAAGCTCCATTTTCTGGTATAGTTATTAAAATCAATTATTCAATTGGTGAAACAGTAGAAAAAGGTGCGATAATTATGGAAATAAATTCAGATGGCTAATTGGGAAAAGTGGCTTTGGGGTGGATTAGGTTGGGCAATGTTTGGTCCAATAGGTGGGATAATGGGATATGCATTGGGATCAACAGATAGGAAGAGTAATACTGATTACAACCAAAAGTCTTCAACACAACCAGGTGATTTTGGAGCAGTATTATTAATTTTATTTGCATCAGTAATGAAGGCAGATAATGAATTAAAAAAAACAGAATTAAATTATGTGAAGAATTTTATTATTAATCAATTTGGCAAAGAATATGCTCAAGAAAGGATCAAATTATTTCAAAAAATACTAGCTCAAGATTATCCATTGAAAGATATATGTCATCAAATAAAATTAAATATGGATCATTCAGCGAGGTTACAAATGATTCATGTACTTTTTGGTTTGTCAAAATCAGATGGACACATTCATATTGAAGAAGTTAAAGTAATAAATAGGATATCTGATTATTTTGGAATATCAAATAAAGACTTTGAATCTATTAAGGCTATGTTCGTTGAAGAAATTGATAAATATTATAAGATTCTTGAAATATCTAAGGATGCTAGTGAAAATGAGATAAAAAAGTCTTTTAGAAGAATGGCATCTAAGTTTCATCCTGATAAAGTTCATCATTTAGGTGAAGACTTTCAGAAAATGGCAGAAGAAAAATTTAAAATGGTTAATGAAGCATATCGTAAAATTAAATCAGAAAAAAATATAAAATAATAAATGTAAATGGCAAAGAAAACAAGTTCTGATATTCCTTTGAAAAATTTCTATGGAGAAAATCCTCTCCCAGGAGAATACCCATATACTAGCGGTATATATACTGATATGTATCAAAATAAATTATGGACTATGCGTCAATATGCAGGTTTTTCATCAGCAAAAGAAAGCAATAAGAGGTATAAATATTTATTAAAACAAGGAGTGATGGGATTATCAGTTGCATTCGATTTGCCCACACAAACAGGTTATGATTCTGATCATGATTTAGCTGAAGGAGAAATTGGAAGAGTTGGAGTTCCTATATCATCCTTAGAAGATATGGAAATTTTACTTAAAGATATTCCACTTGATAAAGTATCTATTTCAATGACAATAAATTCTACAGCTTGTATATTATTAGCTTTTCTTATTGTAGTTGCAGAGAAAAGAGGAATTAATAAGGAAATACTTAAAGGAACAATTCAAAATGATATTTTAAAAGAGTATATTGCAAGAGGAACCTATATTTATCCTCCTAAGAATAGTATGAATATAGTAACTGATTTATTTGAATATTGTTCAGAAGCTATGCCGAATTGGAATTCTATATCTATATCAGGCTATCATATTAGAGAGGCAGGGGCTACAGCTGTACAAGAGTTAGCATTTAGTCTATCAAATGGAATTAGTTATGTGCAATCTGCAATAGATAAGGGGTTAGATGTTAATAATTTTGGTAAACGTTTGAGCTTTTTTTTTAATTGCCATAATCATTTTTTTGAAGAAATAGCAAAATTTAGAGCAGCTAGAAGAATGTGGGCAAAAATTATGAAAGAGCGTTTTGATGTAATAGAACCTAAAGCAATGATGTGTCGTTTTCATGTTCAAACTGCGGGGTCTACTTTACAAGCCCAGCAAATAGATAACAATATTGTTAGAACAACATTACAAGCAACTGCAGCTGTTATAGGAGGAGCTCAATCTTTACACACAAATTCTAAAGATGAGGCGCTATCACTACCTACTCAAGAATCTGCTCAGCTTGCATTACGAACACAACAAATTATTGCTCATGAAACAGGTATACCTGATGTTGCAGATCCATTATCAGGTAGCAAGTATGTGGAATATTTAACTGATGAAATTGAAAAAAAGGCTTATGAGTTAATTAATAAAATAGATGACATGGGTGGTGCTGTAGTAGCTATTGAAAAACAATTTCAACAAAATCAAATTGAGCAAAGTGCATATAAATTTCAACAATCAGTAGAAAAAAATGAAAAAGTTGTAGTTGGAATGAACAAATTTATAACAAAAGAATCTGATATTTCAAATATGCATAAAGTTGATATAGAATCTGCAAAAGATCAAATTGATAGGCTTAAAAAAATAAAAACAACTAGAAATAATAATTCTGTTAAGATAGCTTTGAAAAAATTAAAAAGTTCTGTAATTGCTGGAAAGAACATTATGCCAGATGTTATCAGTGCAGTCAGAGTCCATGCAACCCTTGGAGAGATATCTGATGTGTTAAGAGAAGTATATGGTGAATTTTGATTATGATTAGTGGAGGCGGCGGGAGTCGAACCCGCGTCCGAACAAATTGTCCAATTGATATCTACATGTTTAGGCTGTCATTTTTTTTCATCTTGTATTCAAGAACAGCCACAATCCAACAAGACTAGCCTTGGTGCCCAAAGAGCTCTTACTTAGTATTATTAGGCATAATACTAAAGCAGTCTGTAAGAATGATACCTCATTAACTGGAGACAGACGCGCCTGTTAAGAGATAGCTACCGTCAATTAAGCGGCAGCAGCGTAGCCGTAATCGGCATTTATGTGTTTTTTCTGGATGTTTCAGGAGGTGACCAGAAAGATCCTCCACATGCAATCAAAAGCACTGATTTACCCGTCGAAACCGTGACGCCCCCAATTATGTCAAAAAGCATTATTGTAATATATTACAAATTTCTAAGTTAATAATAAAAGAATCCTTGCTTAAATTTTAGTAAATCATGATGCATAAAAAAGAAAATTATCCAATATTGTATACATTTAGACGCTGACCTTGGGCAATTAGAGCTAGGATGGCTTTAGCTTATACGAATCAAACTATTGAATTAAGAGAAATATCTTTAAAAAATAGACCTAAATCTCTTTATGAAATATCTCCAAAAGGTACAGTTCCGGTACTATTTATTAATAATAACAGGATTTTAGATGAAAGCTTAGATATAATGCTATGGTCATTAAATAATTCTGATACTAATGATTGGTATGTGAAAAATAAAAATATTCAACTAGAAATAATAAAAAGGAATGATACAGGATTTAAATTATGGTTAAACAAATATAAGTATTTTGTAAGATACCCTGATTTTGATCAGGATTATTATAGAAAAAAATGTAATGAGTTCTTGTATGATATTGAAGTTCATCTAGAAAACTATCAATATATTCTGTCAAATCAAGTTTCATTAGTTGATATAGCAATTTTTCCCCTTGTACGACAATTTGCTAATGTAGATTTTAAATATTTTAATGCTAAATATGCAAAATTAACAAATTGGTTTAATAAAATTAATAACTCAAATTTATTTATATCTATTATGAAAAAATATCCAGAATTTGATGAAAAATCACGGTTAATTGTTAATTTTAATGAATAAGAATTTATATAATAAAAAAAATAAGAAACAGTTATTAGATCAATTAGAAAATGAAAAGTTTAAAAGGATAACGTGTTCATTCTATAAATATGTAGAATTATCAAATTTAATTGATTTGAGAAATGAAATATTTGCAAAATGGACAGAATTTGAAATATTAGGACGTGTATATATTGCAGAAGAAGGGATTAATGCTCAAATTAGTATACCCCAGCAAAATATTAAAAAATTTAAAAGACATATTAATTCTAAATTATTTTTTAGAGATATTCTAATTAAATCTGCAATAAAAGAGGGGTTATCATTTTATAAGCTTACAGTAAAAATAAAAAATGAAATAGTAGCCTATCGATTAAACAAAGATGAATATAATATTAAAAAGGTTGGCAACCATTTAAATTATAAAGAATTTCATAAGAAGATTGATAAAGGCGCAATAATTGTTGATGTAAGAAATGATTATGAAAGTGAGGTAGGGCATTTTAAAAATGCATTATTACCAAAAGTTGAAAAATCAGATGAATTGCTGCCTGAAATAAAAAAAATGCTAAAAGGAAAGGAAGAACAAGCTATTTTGATGTATTGCACTGGAGGAATAAGATGTGAAAAAGCAAGCTCATATCTAATTAAAAATGGTTATAAAAATGTAAACCAATTAAAAGGGGGTATTATTCAATATGCTCATGATATAAAAATGCATAAAATAAAATCAAGATTCATAGGAACAAATTTTGTTTTTGATCATAGATTTGGTGAGCAGATTACAAATGATATTATTAGTTATTGCCATCAGTGTGATTCTCCATCAAATAGGTATTTAGATTGTGCAAATCAAGCGTGTCATATATTGTTTATACAATGTTTGAAATGTTCAAAAAAATATAATAATTGTTGTACCAAAGAATGTGCAGATTTTATTCAATTATCAGAAGATAATCAGAAAAAAATAATAAAAAGTAAGAAATTTAGTTTTTCTGCCCAAAAAACAAATAAAATTAAACCGAAACTAAAAGAGTTAAGATTAAAAGGAAATTAGTATGATAGTTAAAATAAGGACAACTATATTATAAAAAAATAATAAATTACCTTGCTTTTTTATTAGTATGCTATCAAGATTATATATTATGAGCGTCATTAGCTCAGTTGGTAGAGCAGTGGACTCTTAATCCATTGGTCCGGGGTTCGAGCCCCTGATGGCGCACTTTAAAAGTAGACCCAGTAGCTCAGTTGGTAGAGCAACGGCCTTTTAAGCCGGCGGTCGCAGGTTCGATTCCTGCCTGGGTCACAAGTAAATATTTCACATCCTTTAAGCTCATAGTTAATTTTTTATAAGAGGATTTTTTATGATGCGACTAATTGTTTTTTTTCTAATTTCTCAATTGTACTCCCAAAATTGTTCTACTGGTGAAGTTGAATTATGGGATATATGTTATTCAATAGAAGGTACCACTTCAATCAATCTATCTAATTCGGACATATCCGGAACAATACCAATAGAGATAGGCGAGTTGGTTCACTTGACTAATTTAAATTTAAGTTGGAATAATTTAAATGGTTCAATACCCGAAACGTTTGGTAATCTCATAAATTTAGAAAACTTAGATTTATTAAGTAATCAATTAAGCGGAGAAATACCAGATAGCTTTGGTGAATTAGTAAATCTAAATTATTTAAGATTAGCGCAAAATCAATTAAGTGGAGAGATACCAGAAAATATAGGTGATTGGAATGATTTGCATTATTTTGATTTAGGTTGGAATTATTTCTATGGAGAAATACCAGAGAGCATTTGTAATTTGAATTCTTTAACATTTTTAGATTTGTTTAGCAATGATTTTTCAGGTAGTATTCCAGATCAGATTGGTAATTTGATGGAATTGACATATTTAAATTTAGGCTGGAATTATTTTTCAGGCCCACTACCTGAAAGTATTGGTAACTTAGTTAACCTATCAGAAATATACTTGACATCAAATCAATTTAGCGGTCCAATTCCTCAGGGACTTGGGAATTTAACTAATCTTACGATGATTAGTTTTTTTGATAATAATTTAAATGGAGAGATTCCAGACAATATTGGAAATTTAGTTAATTTGATTTCACTAAATTCCAGCTATAATTTAATAAATGGAGAGATACCAGAAAGTATTGGTAATCTTGTAAATATTGAAAGGTTATGGTTGGATCACAATCTGTTAGAAGATGAAATTCCTGAATCTATTTGTAATCTGACAAATTTGATGTGGTCATCTAATTGGATTGATGGGAATTATTCTTACCTATATAACAACCATTTATGTCCACCTTATCCAGATTGTATTGAATTAGATGTTGGATTTCAAAATTTATCTCAATGTTCACAATGCTATCAATTTCCAGGTGATTTTAATGATGATGAGGTCATTAATATTTTTGACATAATAAATATAATAAATTGTATATTATTTGGTATGTGTGATGATTGCATGGATTTAAATGAAGATGGTGAAGTACAATTACAAGATATTATTCATCTTATTAACATAATTATGAACAATTAATTTAATTGATTTTATACATTTTATAGTAAGAAGAAAATTTATTTTTTATATCATTTTCATTTAAGTTAAAATCTTCTAGGCTGAATTTCAGCTCGTTTTTGTATAATTTAGAATGTTTTTTTATATCTTTGTTTTCTTGAATTTTATTTATTTTTAAATTAAAGTTATTATTTAAGTAGGTTAATATTTCTAATGGTTCATTTATTAGTTGATTAAAGGGAATATGTATAACATTCTTATTGTCTTTAGTTTGATTCATTTTATTAATCATATTTAAGTATAAGTCCATTACAAATTCACCTATTTCTGTTTTATTTATTTTTCCAAAATACAAATATCTTACTTGAGAAATCATTCCACAATATGAAGGTATAGTTTTTAATGGGTCACGATGAATACATATGGATATTGAATTTGGAAAAATATCCTTAATGTTATCTAAATAAAGCATATGCTCTGGATTTTTTAGTATAAACGGTCTAGGATTATTTAACATTTTAGATTGTAAGTAAGAACGATATCTCTTATAAAACATTGATATATCTAGATTCAACATTAAATCACCAAACGGTTTAAATCCTGTTTGAATAAAATAATTATAACACCAAAAATAATTTCTTAAAAAATGCCAGCATTCTTCATAACTAGAAATTTTTACTTTATGCATTTTTTGAACACGAGGGATAAAATATAGAAACAATAGCCATGCAATAAAAGCTTCTATTTTCTTGATTGATTTGTTAAACATGTGTGGAATATTTAATGAATTTGGAGAAATAATTTCCCAAAATTTTAATCCTTGATATTCTAAATTATTTATTAAAAAGTTATGAAGATTTGTCGTGCCGCTACGTGGTAATCCAGTAACGAAAATATGTGGTTCATTTATATTATCATATTCGTTATTAGTGTTCACGTTTAGTTTTTTACCCTTTTTAATTGAATTTATAATGATAGTTTTATGAATGAATTCACCTAATGCAGTAAAATCACCTTTTTCCAAAAAAAGCTCATATTTATTAAGAACTTCATTGATCTCATTAGAATTTTGATTAAGATTTTTAGGAATTGATTTTTTGATACTGTGAAATGAAGGGGTAGTTATACCAATTTTTTTTAAAATTAATAAAATATTATTTAAAATTTTTAGATCAAATCTATCAGCATAACTGTATTTTTGCGATGACATAGATAAATTTACAAATATTAATAGAGAAATAATATAAAAGCATTTATTTATAATAATGTTAGTAATGTCTATTTAAATTTAGATTCAGAATCTTTTAGGAATAAAACATGCAATTATCTCAATTAGATTGGAATATTATAAGTATATATTTTTTATTCACTCTTATAATAGGATTATTCGTTTCAAAAAAGGCTGGCAAGGATACGACCTCATTTTTTCTTGCAGGGAGAGATATGCCATGGTGGCTTTTAGGAATTAGCATGGTTGCAACAACATTCTCAACAGATACACCTAATCTCGTGACTGATTTAGTAAGACAAAAAGGAGTTAGTGGTAATTGGGTTTGGTGGTCATTCCTTTTAACAGGAATGTTAACGGTATTTGTTTATTCAAAGCTTTGGCATAGATCTGGAGTAATGACGGATATTGAATTTTATGAATTAAGATATAGTGGCAAAGCAGCAGCTTTTCTAAGGGGTTTTAGGGCATTGTATTTAGGTTTAATTTTTAATGTTCTTGTTATGGGTGCTGTTAGTTTAGCCGCTATAAAGTTTGGCGAAATAGTATTAGGTTGGCCAGGTTGGCAAACATTATTAATTGCTGGTACAATAACTTTAATTTATAGTGCTCTCGGTGGATTGAAAGCTGTAATTATCACTGATTTTTTACAGTTTCTTCTTGCTATGGTAGGATCAATAGGGGCATGTATATATATATTAAATACTAATGAAATAGGAGGTCTAACTGCATTAGTGAATCATCAAAATGTTATTAATAAAATATACTTATTTCCTGATTTTACTAATCCTGATATATGGATTCCTATTTTGTTTATTCCATTAGCTGTCCAATGGTGGGCAAGCTATTATCCTGGATCAGAACCTGGAGGTGGAGGATATATCGCACAGCGGATGTTCTCTGCAAAAGATGAAAATCACGCTCTAAGAGCAACCTTCTTATTTAATATAGCTCATTATGCGATTCGTCCGTGGCCTTGGATACTAATAGCTCTTTCATCATTAGTTATATACCCTGAATTAACTGATTTGCAAACGGCTTTTCCAAATTTACCCGTAGATAAATTAGGCCATGATGTTGCATATCCAGCGATGTTAACATTGCTTCCAAGGGGATTGTTAGGCTTAGTTGCAGCATCTTTAATTGCAGCTTTTATGAGTACTATGTCAACACAGGTAAATTTAGGCGCGAGTTATCTTGTAAATGATTTCTATCATCGATTTATAAATCCTCAAGCTTCAAATAGACATCTTATTTGGATTGCACGATTATCAACAATTATTTCACTATTTTTAGGTATTAGTTTAGGATTAATACTAACCAATGCATCTCAAGCATTTTCTTTATTACTTTTATTAGGAGCAGGTACAGGATTAATATATATTCTTCGTTGGTTTTGGTGGCGAATAAATGCCTATACTGAAATTGTTGCAATGATAAGCTCTTTATTCTTTGCTATATATTTTAATTTTATCCATGACCATTTACAAATAGTACTATTATCTGATTGGCAAAAATTAGTTTTAGGGACAATTTTAACAACTGCTACATGGATCATTGCTACATTTTATACACCTCCAGATGATGAAAAAACATTACAAAGGTTTGTAGATTTAGTAAATCCGGGTGGTCCAGGATGGTCAAAATATCCTGTGATTAATAATACTAATAAAGATTGGATAGTACCTATAGGTATATTATCTATGACTTTAGGCTGTATTGCAATATATAGTTTTTTAATTGGTATAGGTCATTTATTATATTCTCAAACTTCTATAGGTCTGACAATTTGTTATTTAGGATGGATTGTATCAATAATGTTATTTAGAATTTGGAAGTAGAATAAAAGAACTAATAGGGTATAGAGAGCACCGCACCCAATCTGAAAGAACTACCTGATTCAAAGCGTGTCCACCAAACCGCTATTCTTTGGTATCTCAAGGCGTATCATCTTGATTCAATCACAAGACAAGCTATAAGAGGTGTGCCGGGAAAAGGACTCGAACCTTCACATCACGAGGATACTGGTTCCTAAGACCAGCGTGTCTACCAATTCCACCATCCCGGCAATAAAAGAACTATTTATTTAACTTAAATTTAATATTATAAGAAATAATCAGGAAAGAATAATACTTACAAGCATAACAATATCTAAAATATTTGATATTCCATCCTGATTTAAATCTGCTGATTGAATAAAATCATCAATTCCCAAAATAATATTAACTAAAGAGACTATATCTAAAATGTTAATCATGTTATCAGTATTAATATCACCAAACAAAGAGTTAGAAAAGATAGAAAATAACAGTTCTTTTTTTCCATATGAATGATGAATTGGCCATATATCTAAGCTAATATTTGTAGTGGTCATATTATTATTTGAAGAAAATAATAATTCAGTGCTTTCATATGGACTTAATAGAAATTCGCCTTCTTCATTTTCAAACATTATTTCGTCATCATTTGATAAGTCATTAAAAATAAATTTATATGGTAAAGTATATCCACTTTTATTGTATATAGTAAATTTAAGTAAATTGTTATCAAATTCAATTACAGGAGTATCATTATCTAAGGTAGTATATCCATTTGCAATTACACTAAATGCATCAGGATGAATTGATGGAATTTTGTATGCTCTGTACCATGCAGCATTAGGATTTTGAGATGTAACTTTCCAAATTATTTCATCATTTTGGTCTAATTCAAAAATACTACAGTCACTGCCGAATCCATTACCATATGTATAGATCATGTAATTTCCGTTTTCTAAAAGTTGAACGCTACCCATTCCTTCTCCAAAAAGATAGGGTGGCAATTCATATTGCCAAACTGTTTCACAAGAATTATCGTTTAGAACCTTAATCCTTCGAATTCTAGTAGTTCGAAATTGTTCATCAAATAATAAGTCACTAAGATTACCATTATCAAAGAACAATAAATCGCCATCATCTAATAATTGAATATGATGCTGAAAGCTAAATAATAAATCAGTACAGATATTATTGTTACCAGTATTATATTCTTCAGGCAAGCCCATGTTCCAGATGACATTTCCATCAGGATAAGATATTTTACTTATTCTTGATAAATGGCGGTGTGATACATATATGACACTTTCTTCAGCATCAAAATGGAAAGCATTACTATGCATCCAATCAAAAAAACCATCAAACAATGCACCCCACCATCCACCTTGTTCATATATATCATAATCAGTCATAGTAAAATGTTCAAAAGGCTCCCAATTCCATACTTCTTCTCCCGTATATTGATCCCATTCTACAATTCGTAATCCCATCCAAGGGATTTCATTAGTAATTCCATCGGCAGCATAGCCTAAATTTTGGAAGAGTGTAGTCCAAGGGCCTTGTGCAATAGGCCCTAATTGAAATGTGGGGACAAATGCCATATAATTTCCATTTGGGATTTGTTTGACTTCATGTGAATCAATATCAGTACCAGGAGGAGTTTCCCATAAAAGATCATGATGAAAATTAAATTTAACACCTTGACCATTAACACCATATAATTGGCCATATTTATTGATATGATTCATATATGCTGTTTGAGTATTCCAAATTTCATTACCCCATTTATCAATTACACCAACAGCAAAATATGGTGAAAATTGACTATACATTACTAACCCATCTTGAATTAGATCTTCATTATAAATATCTACATCTAGATTAGTTAGTATTTTCTCTCCTATAGAAAAGTATGAAATTTCGCTCCATTGACCGTAGCTTCCATCAGAGTAAATGGTTCTTAAACGCCAATAATATGTATTATCCCAATCAAAAACATTTTTATTAATATAAACATTAGATGATTCTTCAATATCAATTAAAATAGAATTAAATGAAGATTGGTTAGATACTTGTATATTATAATTTATTGCATCAGGTTCCTGATCCCATTCAAATAGGATATGTATATATGATAACTCTTCACCATTAGCAGGTTTTATTAATTCTGCATTAGAATATGAAAATAAAATAATGAAAGTAAAAAAATATTTATAATTGAGCATGATGAAATTTAATCAGAAATAAGCAAACGATGTATGGTTTGAGAAGCAAATGATCCAAATACACCAAATCCACCGTTAATTCCTATAGATTGACCATTTGTTCCATCAGAAGAAAGAAGAAAGTTTGAGAAATCTCTAAAGTCTTCAGACGCGAAATATTGATAATAATTTTCATCCATTGCGATAAGTCTAATCTGTAATAATTCTAAATCAAAAACACCATCACCGCAAAAGCCTAAATTAGATTCATAAAAATCAATTCCAAATTCAAAATCATAACCCAAATCACTCATATCGATTCCCTGCCAATTTCTATTATCGATAGGATCAGTTATATCAGAGTCACAAACTTGACAAGTTTCTGGACAATATTGATCTAACCCTTCATCGCAAAGGTATGGAATATTAGATAAAGTTTCACATCCCCCACAGGAAACGGGACAATATTCAATTAGAAATGAGTTCTCTAATTGATGGAAACAACCATCTTGTAGGTTTTCAATAGCAGTTTCACATCCCCCAAGAATAGCTACTGCTTCATTATCATCTTGAAGTATAGGTGGATTATTATCATCGCAGATACAAATCTCATTATTTTCATCCCAAACTCTATAGAAATCGCAGATACATTCACTTTGTGTCATGATTCCATAATCATTATCAATATCCCCAATTGAAGTTACTTCTTGATCACACCATTCAGGAAATACAAGAAAACTTTCCCAGTCAAATTCAATCAGAGATTTGAATTCTCCTCCACATAATGAATAATTGCTAATTAGAGTTCCAGTTAATAAACCGTAGGTTGCAGAAGATTGATTGTTTTCCCAACTTATTTCATAAGTACTATTAGATGGCAAGGTATCTGCTAAAGAAGAAGTATTAAAATTAGGAGCTGAAGGAGTTATAAGATTCCCTGTGGCTAAATCAAATCCATTAGCTTCAACTATTAAACTATAGTTAGTTTCAGGTTTTGGTATAAAATTATTATTTGTATATTTTCTAGAGTATGAATCAAATGTAAAATTGAAGGTTTCATCTTCTGAAGAAATTGTTACGATTGCACTATCTATAATTCCTGCTGGTTCATACAATGAATCAAGCCAAGTGTATAGAGTATCATATTCTTCATCATACCACCAATTAGTATCTACAATCCCAGTGAAAATCATAGAAGTCTCATCTAATTGCGTTGTTCTATAAACTCCAACAAAACTTTCTATATTATAATCCAATGATATTATGCCCATTATATTTAGTTCTGGATCATAATCTACAGTTATTTCTTCCCACTCGGTTGAGCGGAAACATCCATTAAAAAGAATAATTAACACGAAAATTAAATATTTTAATTTAGAAATCAAATTTTACTCCTAAAGTAACAATAAGGGGGAACATTTGAATAGGGCGCCGTTCAACTCCAATTTGATTTCCATTATTGGGGTCGGTTTTAGTCCTATAAAAATACTGAAAAACATTTACATGGTTGGTCACATTAATAATTTGTAGATACCAGTCATATATAAATAAACCAAAAAAGCTACGATTTGTAAAATCGAGGCCTGCATCAATACGGAAGTAATCTCCATATCGATCAGAATTTTTTTCTCCCACTAAATAATTTTCTTGAGTGTACCAAGCTATTGAGTCTCGCAAGGTTTGTTGAAATTTATAAATACGTCCTAAGATAGGAGTATATGGATTTCCACTCGAATTTGTTAATGAAACACTCATTTTTGTACGTTCATTTATTTTATAGCTTGATACCATATTAATAGTATGCGTACGATCGAATGTAGGCTGAAACCAGCCAAACTGCTCTGTATGATAAAATGTTTTAGCATATGTATAGCCTAACCATCCTGAAAGTTGACCAGTAGATTTTTTTATCAACATTTCTAATCCATAGGCATATGCATCAGTATCCCAAAATTCATTAAATACATTTGTAGTTATGGTGGTATCATTATTTTCGGTTGAAAAATCACCTTCTTTTAGTGTCAATAGATTATCAAAGTCCTTATAATAACTTTCTAATCGATATAAAATATCATTATTTGATAAATATTCTAATCCAATGATTGTGTGCTCAGATATGCTAGCCTTTTTATTCTGAGGAATTCCCATCCAAAAATCAACAAGGCTAAAGTTTTGATCTTGAGAATTTGCAATGGTTAGAAATTGATGATATCGTCCCCAATTTAATTTTATAGAAAAATCATCATTTATATTATATTTTAATCCAAAGCGTGGTTCTAAGTATATTGAATCATGTAAACTATAATGAGTAGCACGAGCTCCAATCTGATATAATAATGAAGAGGTTAAAGACTGTTTGTCCTCAATATAAATTGATATTTCTCTAGTGGAATCACTCATATCAAGAGGAGTGAAAGTTGTATCAAATTCCTCTGCGGAAAGATCAAAATGCTGGGCCAGTTCAAATTTTATATTTTTGTAATGAAAACCACCTGTAATTTTACGTTCATCGTTTAGTAACCACGTAATTTCAGTTTCTAAAGTATTATCTAAAATAAGATCATTAAATCTTAAGCCCCAAAATAGGCTGCTTGTATCTTGGTAACTAATTGTTTCTCCATTATTATTTAATGAGTCAGATTGAGATATTAATTCCTCTGATCCATTAAAATTCATATTAAAGTTGTATTCACTTTGAGCAAAAAAAGTTTTAGCGATAACATTAGGAGTAGCGATCCAGCGCCATGTAAGACCATTTGTTTTATTGCCCCATGGCCAATTTATATTGAATTCACTTTGTCTACTATTTCCAGCATCACCACTTTCTGAATCAGAAAATCCAAAATCAAGAATATCTCTACCATAAAATCTTGAATATGTTAGGCGATTATTTTTGCTAATATCGGTATTAATCTTTATTTGATAATCATAAAAATAGTATGGGAATTGAATAGTTTCTTCATCATCTACGTCATCTGTAGAATTAGTTTCTCTATCAGATTCATTACCATTGATAGGTATATTCATCAAATCAATCAATTTATCAAAGTAAGTTCTTCTTCCAGAAATCATCCATGATCCCTTCATATTATTCCATTTTGGTAACGGGCCTTCGATTAGACCTTTACTTGAAATAAGAGAAATATTGCCTGAGCCAGAAATTTTTTCTGTATTTCCTTCACGATTAATAATATTTAGTATTGCGCCCATTCGCCCACCATATCTAGCTGGAAATCCGCCAGCTCTAAAGTCGGCCTCCTTTATAGCATCAGTATTAAATGTAGAAAAAATTCCACCTAAGTGATATGGATTATAAACAGTAATTCCATCGAGCATAAGGAGGTTTTGATCAGGAGTGCTGCCCCTTACATACAATGCACTAGACCAATCACTGGTTGTTTGTACACCAGGTAACATTTGTAATGTTCTAAATACATCGGGTTCTATGAAAGAGGGCGCATCTCGAATATCTCGAATATCTAAAATTACATTACTACTCTCAACAGATTTTTTAAACTTTTGTCTTACTCCAGATACAGTAATCTGAGCTCCTTCAAGGATTTCTTGTTTCATTCTAACATCTATCCTAATTGATTTTTCAGTACCAATACTTAAAGTATTTTTATATAAACCAAAACCAATCATAGAAACATTAAGTTCATATTCTGCATTAGGTGGGAATGGAAGATTTCTAAATACAAAATAACCATCGGAATTAGTTACTGTACCAAATGGTGTTTCAGTTAAGAAAACATTTGCATAAGAAATTGGCTCTCCTGTATCAATTTCGCGTACAAAGCCACTAATCACATAGGAATTTTGAGATTTAATAAATGAAGTAATAATTATTAATAATAAAAGAGGAGTCTTTAACATATGAAAAGTTAGTAATATTATTTATATATAATTGGATTTTTAATGTAATACTACCAGTATAACCAAGGTATCGTGTAATCTAATACTCTGCGATAACCGATCGTTATTTGATAAATATCTGATTGTTCATTTAGATAATCAGGAGTTCCAGCTAGAGCACCTAAAATAGAAAAAGGTTTCTGAATATTGATTGAAATGGCACCCAAAGTTCTATTAAACGTATACCCTATACCAGGTATAACCAAAAAACTTTTTGAGTTTGGTGAAGGAATATCATGCCACGATGCTTCGCTAGAATAATTAAGAATGATGCTAGTTAATAAGTTGCCTTTAAATAATTTTAATTTTGAAAAATAACTAGACAAAGATAATATATAATTATCAGATGCCCGGAGGCCAAATTCATTTTCATTTAATGTTTTTTCAATTCTAAAGGAAGTTCCAAAAAATATTGGATCAAGTTTTCTTTTAACAAAAAATTGATTTTCAAAAATAAACTTATATGCACCTTGGCTCATGCTAAAATGTCGATGGTTTTCAATAGAACCTTCATTTAGAAAAAATGGATCAGAAGTTAATACATTCTTAGATGGAATTATAAAGCCACTAGTAAAAAATAAACGAGGTCCAGCCCCCCTTCCAGTATTTAGCAAAAGGTAAGAGATTGTAATTGAACGGTCACCTAAATATCCACCAATCGCATTGTCATAATCTGTATTTGACCCTTCATCTCGATGATGTTTAGATATTGCATTTTGACCCCATGTCATATAGCGATGTCCGATTATTTGATTAAATGAAGCATTCCACCAATCAGAAAGACCAATGGTAAGTGTAGGAGTAACTAAGTTAGTCGTTAATGTTCCAAAATGATCAAAGTTTTCATCTAACGTAGGATTATGGGACCAATTAATATATTGATATGCTTGATCAAAACTAATCATAATATCGCCACTTCCTAAACCAACACCTTGACTTGACCTACCAACTGGTAGAGAAGGATTCCCTCACATAGCTCATTGAGCAGTTAGGTCATTTACTACAAATAAAGAGATAAATAAAATTAGTTTAGTAATATTTATATAGAAATTAAACATAGTTTAAATTAATACTAAGTTAACTAAAAGTATAATATCTAATATGTTTATTATTGTATCTCCATTAAGATCTGCAATACTATTAATTTCGTTTTCTAAAATAATATTTACTAAAGTTATAATATCTAATATATTTATAGAAAAATCATAGTTAATATCTCCTAGTAGGTGTTCTAGGGTATTAAAGACATGCCATCCCGCACTAGGATGGGAGGCTATGTTGCCTGAAATATTTGTTGCTGTAATAAAATAATCTATTAATGAGTTTGAATTTAAAGTAGGAAATGTTCCTACATATACATTGTTGGATTCTAGGTTCAAAGAAATTTCTCCAAAGGGTCCATCTTCGGCGCTATATTTCCAATGTAATACAACAGACTGTAAATTTGTGTTTAAGTTACTATAATCAATAATTTCAGCCTCAATATAAATAGCATCATTATTGATAATCTCTTCAGATCTAATAGATTTGTGAGATATGTGCATCATAATAGGATCAAAAACACCCATCGTTCTACAATGGAGGGCATCTTCTGAATACCATGGATTGTTAATATCATGATTAAATCCAATCACTTCATATCCAGGCATTGCATCTATATATGATTGTATCGCTTGCGCATCTTCAGGGATACCATATTGAGGTACTAAAACTTTATTATTTAATATTAAGGAGTTAGTATATGCTGCTACAGGATTAGTCTCCCATGGCCCCGCACTAATTTCAGGGCAATAAATACGATGAATATTAAATGATCTACCATAAAAAGTATTTAGTTCATAAAATGATTCAGCAAAATTTTCCATACATTCATATTCAGGACTTGATTCTGGAATTTGTTTAATTATAATTGTTTCTGAATTCACTAATTTTGCTAAACAATCTATATGTTGAATACTTTCTTCATTTGGATTATCAAAGATATGATAGTTATCAATATATAAATATTCTTCAGCAATATTAACAAATTCAGTTTCGTTCATATTATTTTCATTAACCATTAATTCTGTAGAAAATCCCATTCCATATCCATCAGTCATAAAATTGCCACCAGTCCAATATAATGGTAAATCTTGAATAGCCCAATTCATCTGATTTGCAAAATCTAGATTAGTATCATCATCTTCTTCCCATCCTCTAGATTCAGAAGGAAAAGGCCTTCCCTCAATCAGGTTTCTGTTTCCAGTAACTATATTATCATCACAATATCCATTTTCATCAGATATTTCACCACCACAATCTCCACAGTCCCAGCTATACTCATTACAATAAAATTCTAACCCCCAATTCCCATCATCACAATAACCATCACCAAGCCAATCCATAATTTGTCCATCACCATTAAAATCTTCACATAAATCGTTATTTACGTAACAATCATAACCTTCTGATGCATACTGTGGTTGGTTATTACAAAATTCAGTTCCGATACAATCAAATAGTATCATTGATTCATCACATTCTTGCTGTTCATATTCACATCCATTTTCAACAGGATATCCATTGAATTGTTGATTAACAACTTTCCAATAGTTTTCTCCAATAATAAACTGTGGTCCATGGTCTCTGGTCCAATGACTATAAGTATCTGTATTTATAAAAACTACATTATCAAAATTTATTCCCCAACTATTAAAACTATTGACTGCTTGATTTTGATGATTATTTGTTTCTACAAGTACATAAATGATATCATCACTAGCAAGTTCAATTACGAGTTCAGATGGTATTCCTAGAGGCCATCTAATCATCGTTCCAAGAGCGGGCTCCCATTCTGCAACTATTCTAATATCTGGAATATTGCCCAATAAAAATGAAAATATAAAAAATAAATTGATAAAGATTTTTTTCATATAGATATAATTATGAAAGTATGATATTAAGTAGAATTATAATATCTTGAATATTTGTTAAATCATCTGAATTTAAATCTCCACTGATTTCAGTATTGGGATTTAAAATTAAACTTACTAATGTTATAACGTCTAATATATTGATGGTATTATCTTGATTTAAATCACCAAATAAAAGATATAAACTAAAAAAATTCCAAATTTCATCACTTGCATAATCTGGCCAATCATGTCCACCATTGATTACTTCATAAAGCCAAACTTCAGAATTATCGATACAATCAAAATATCTATGTTTAACGGTGTTCATTTCTGTTAATAAAATATTTTCATTGCTAGAGCAACTATTATTTTCAATCCAAAAGTCAATAACGTCTTCTACTCCAGGGTATGGGCCCCAATAGTTATCATTAGGATTTCCATCCCATAATGTAATATTATCATTTGTTCCATGTATTTCTAATATAGGTGTTGGATCAGCTAAACAATTTGACCAAGATTCACCAAACATAGTGCCCGCAACAGGTGCAATTGCTTTAAAATGATCATTTGCAAAACAAGCAAGCATGTAAGACATCTCCGCACCGTTTGACATACCAGCAGCAAATGTGTTTTCAGAGCTTAAATTGTATTCATTTTGAAGATATTCTGATAATGCAACTAAAAAGCCAACATCATCTATATCGATATTTTGGTGAAAATTATAACCCACATTCCAAAACCGATTTCCATTTTGATCAATCGTTCCATTCGGGTAGCATACAGCAAACCCATTTTCATCTGCAATAGATTGCATGCCAGAATAGCTATATATTCCATTTGCAGATCCTGTAAATCCATGCATGATAAATATTAGGGGCGCATTTTCATTTAATGATTCAGGTAAATACAAAAGATATTCTCTGTTTATATTTTGGTATAAAAAAGTATACTCATCTGGCAAATAAGTGCAATAGTTATTATAATCAGTATATGTATCACCACAATCACCACAATCAAAACTATATTCAGAGCATTGAAAATCATAACCCCATTGACCATCATCACACCATCCATCACCAACCCATGCTTCTATAATTCCATCATCATTAAAATCTTGACAAAATTCATTATATACAAAGCAGTCGTAGCCCCAATCAGGTTCATTATTACAAAACCATGTTTCATCACAATCATACATAAGCATGCTATCATCACAGTCTTGAGCATAAATACTAGACATAAAAATTAAAAAAGTAATATTAATTAGTTTAAATATTGTTTTCATATAATGAAGTTAAGACATTTAACATATGCATAACATTATACTAATTCTGATTTTCTTTTAAATATGTATTAAAAAAAGAAATAATTTTCATAGTTATATTGCTATTCAGTTGTTTTGTATCAATATTACCACTAACATTTAGCGTTTTTGATAAATTAGAAAAGATAGGTGTATCGGTAAAATCATAATGATGAGCTCCATCAATAATTAGTTTTTCTTTATATGCTGTGCCATGCCTCAAATACTCATCTCTATTATCTAAGTTTTTAGGATTATCCCATGAGTTTTGACCCATATAAACAAGGGGTATTTTGGGGCCAAGTTTGATAATTTCCATTGGTATTGGAAGCATCCAAGGATCAAGGACAAACATAGCATCTATAGCATTATTAAGATAGCTTGTCATTATACAGGTAGCTCCACCAAAAGAGTGCCCAAATGCGCCGATATTGTCTATATCTATTTTGCTCCAAAAAGATGAATATTTTGAGAGTATTTCTATTTGATTATAAATAAAAATAAGATCATTCGCTCTTGTTTTTAATTGAGGTAATCTAAAAGCCCAAAAATCTTCTTCAGTTTCTATATCCTGTCCATCAGATCGATAGTTAGCAATTATTTGATTTTTAAATATAGTAATATTTGCATCATACGTATGGTTAGGTGCAATAACAATATAGCCTTGCTTTACCAAAGATTCAACTTGAATTAAATTTTGATTTCTCATCCCACCAAGTCCATGTGAGTATAAAATTAAAGGGAATTGTTGATTTTTATCAATAATAGGTGCATCTAAGTATGAATTAGTCTTTATAGATTTTATGTTAGTAAGTAAAAATGAGGGAATTTCAAGTGCGTCTCCGATAGCTTTGATTTGTTCTTGAAATTCTATATATGGCATTGGTTCTTTTCTGATTGAAGTATGCCTTATTGGATACCAAACTTGAATTTTAATTTTTCTAAAATCATCCTTTTGTTCTGTAAAATGTTCAAATCGAGTTGAATCGATCCATTCAAAAATTTTAGTTCCGACTTCATAAGTTCCATCAAAAGAAGGGATATCACTAAAATGAATTAATTTTGATGATACAAAGCTACAGCTATTAGAAAATATGATAAGGATCCATAAAAAAATCAATTTAAAAAATATCACCATTCTATAATTCCTTCAATAGGATAATGATCTGACATATGGGTTTGATTTTGGTCAAGTAGGTCTGAAAATTTTAAAATTTTTCTAGAAATAGTTGAATAGTTAAATGAATTAGATTTAAACAAAATGTAGTCAAGCAATTCTTTTTTTTTTGTATTATTATTATAACAGGAAAAATTTAATTCTCCATGAAGTTCTCCATTTTTCATATTTAGAATATTTAGATATTTTATAAGATTAGATGACTCAGATACATTTAAATCGCCGATTAATAATATTG
>MDTE01034375.1_pt1 | contig 22672 bp, 24 predicted proteins | sample 811231 | NCBI WGS metagenome assembly MDTE01 (sample SAMN05326651, study PRJNA326480) | marine metagenome | isolation source: seawater | place: Indian Ocean: Red Sea | collected 2010 | reverse complement strand
CTCGTGCCGGTCATCGAAGCCAAACTCGCGGAACTCGACCCCAATCGCGTGATCCGCAACGTACAGACCCATACCACGATCATGAATCGCGCCTATGAGGTGGACGCGGTGATGGCCTGGATTCTCGTCGCAGTGGTCGGCCTCCTGGTTGGCCTGACGGTGCTCGTCACCGCGGGGCTCGCGTCTTACTTCGTCAGCCAGCGCACCAAACAGATCGGCACCGGGCGCGCGCTCGGTGCGACCCGCTGGGACGTCGTGCGCTACTTCATGACGGAGAACTGGATCATCACGACGTTTGGCGTGGTCCTCAGCGTGCTGATGACGGTCGCGGTGAGCTATGTCCTCGAAACGAACTTTTCGCTCCCACACCTGCCGACACGCTACATCGTCGCGTGCGTGCTGGGCGCATGGCCGATCAGCCTCGTTGCGTCCTTCCTGCCGGCCCGCCGCGCTGGCATGATCCCGCCGGCGGTGGCAACCCGGACCGTGTAGTCACAGCGGATCATGGCCCTTCGCCGCGGCACAGACCCGGGCGGTTAGCGAAGCCAGGGGCAAGTCACGGATTCATCTGCTCTGCCCCATTGGCACCGGCACCCTGCGACGTCGCCTTCAGCGCGACCGGCGTCCCCCACCGGCGGCCCGCTCTGCGGCGGTACGCCGATCAGGCCTCACCGAGCCGGACCGCGCGACGCGTGCGCGGGGGTTACCCGTCCTGCGGCGACGTCAGCAGGCGCCGCACGCCGTAGTACCCCTGCGAGCGGACATAGTTGATCACCGAATCGACGTATTCGAGAGACGTGCCGAGCGAACTGCCGATCAGATTCACCCTCAGGCGATCCTCATATTCGAGCTCACAACTCGCGTAGGTTGCGAGAAACGCGGCCTCGATGACCTGCTGTTTGCCATGGGCGTTCACGTTGGCCGACAGATTGCCCACCAGTTTGTGAACGTCGATCTCACCATTGGTGACGCCGCGCACATCTGCCCTGAACCCTGCCTCGTCGAGTTCGCGTCCCGTGACCTTCATGAAAATGTCGGCCATCGTGTCGAAACGATCCCATGTGCCATAGCCTACCGCGATGTACGCCACCACCTTGCGGATCACCGCGATCTGCGAAGGTTCCTCCATCGCGCCACGGCTGTAGGAGTTCGAACAAGCGTCGCAGGCAAGATAGTCAGCGATCGTATTGATCTGCAGCAGCGGGATGCCGAAGAGCGTGAAGAACTCTCGCTCGACGACGTGCGAGAAGGTCTGTCTGCGGCCGCACACCGCACAGTCGTACTCGCCCGCCGGCTCAGAATGACCTCGAACCTGTGATCCAAACAGGATGAACATGCGATTCTCTCCGGCGAACGCGCTGCGCTGGGACGGTCCGACCGCCGGGTGCAGCGCCGCGTGTAGCCGCGGCAGCCCGCCGGTCCCGTGAAGGAGTATAGTGCCTCTCGCGCGGACTTACCCCGGATGACGACGCTCGGCGACGCGACTCCGGTGTCCGGCAACAACCGAATCATGGAGGGGCAGCATGCCGAAACACCTGGCAATCTCGAAGGAGTCGACATGATCAGACGCATCCTGATCGCGATGGTGCTTGCCTGCTGGTCGCTGAACGCCACAGCCCAGGTTGACGCCGCGGCAGCAGAGGCCAACGCCGCCGAAATCATCCAGCGGATGCAGGATCTCTATCGGGGCGAATCCTCCCGCGCCGAGATGAGCATGATCGTCGAGACGCCCGACTACAAACGCACCATGACGATGTCGTCGGTGAGCAGGGGGACCGAAGACATGCTCATCCGCATCCTGTCACCCCGCAAGGACAGGGGTATCACCACCCTCAAGCGCGAACAGGAGATGTGGAATTTCTTTCCCAAGATCAACAAGGTGATCAAGGTGCCACCATCGATGATGATGGGATCGTGGATGGGCAGCGATTTCACGAACGACGACATCGTTCAGGACACGGAACTGGTCGATGAGTACGCCCTTGACCTGGCCGTCGAGGAACCGAACTACGTCGTGACGCTCATGCCGAGAGAACAAACCGTCACCGTCTGGGGCAAGATCGTCTACGTCATCAATGCAACAACCCTGCTGCCCGTCGAGCAGTCGTTCTTCGATGACCGCGGAGAGAAGGTCCGGGTCATGCGCTTTCTCGAGCCCCGCGACTTCGGCGGCACTATGCTGCCGTCCGTGATGGAACTCGTCCCGCTCAACAAGCCAGGGCACAAGACCATCGTGCGCTACGACATGCTCGAACAGGATGCGGACGACGTTGCAGAGTCGCTCTTCACCCTGCGCAACCTCAAAAAGCGGTTCTGACGCGTGTTGTTCAGACTCGCATTCCGCAACATCTTCCGCCAGCGGCGGCGGACGGTGCTCACGACGATGAGCATGACTGCGGGATATGTGCTGTGCACCTTCGCCATATCCATGCAGTACGGCAGCTACGGCGGCGGCATCGAGTTCTTCGTGCGGGACCACACGACCCATGTTCAGGTCCACCGCGGCGACTATCTGAAGCGCCCCAAGCTGCAGAAGACCATCAGCGATCCGACGCCGCTGATCGAGCGTCTCTCCAGCGATCCGTTCGTGGAAAGTTTCACCCTGCGCGTGTTCGCGCCGGCAATCGCCTATTCCAACGACAAGAGCTCACCTGCTTACATCCAGGGTGTCGATCCGGAGCGCGAGCGCGCCACGACGACCCTTGAGGAGAAAGTGAGCGACGGCGGCTATTTCTCCCCCAAACCGGACGCCGACGGCTACTTCGAGGCGATGATCGGACGCGGCATCGCTGACCTGTTGGGCATCGGCGTCGGCGACGAACTGATTCTCATCTCATCCGGCGCGGACGGCAGCATTGCCAACGACATCTTCATCGTAAGCGGACTGATCGGGGACCAGCGATCGCCCGACCGGCTCAACGTCTACCTGCCGCTGCGCGGCGCCCAGCAGTTCCTGAGCATGGGTTCGCGGGTGCACCAGATTGGAATCATGCTGCAGAACAACAGCCGCACGATCGAATATTCGGACAGCCTCCAGGCGGGGATCGATCCCGACCTCACCGCCGACCCGTGGCAGCGCGTCCAGGAATCGTTCTACAAAACGATGGTCGCCGACATGCAGGGCATGTACGTCACGCTTGGGATCATCGTTTTGATCGTGTGCATTGGCGTGCTGAACACGGTGCTGATGTCGGTGCTCGAGCGGACGCGCGAGTTTGGCGTACTCAGGGCAATCGGCACCAAGCCCCTGAACATCGCCCGCATGGTGTTCCTGGAGAACCTGATGCTGTCGACGATGAGTTGCCTGATCGGGTTTCTGATCGCGCTTCCGCTGCTTCTCTGGCTGTCGAACGTGGGCATCGTCATGCCGGAACCGATCGACATCGGTGGCGTGATGATGTCGCACATGAAAGGCGAATTTTCCGCACGGGCGTTCCTGATTCCCCTGGCGTTCGTCGTCGTCACCGCCTTGATCGTCTGCATCCCGCCGGGCCTGCGTGCTGCCCGCGTCTCGCCCGTCAAGGCCATGAGCGCGCACTGATGGGAAGCAGCTTGCCGGAAGGGGCCCGGAGCCAACCATGCTGAACCTCAAACTCGCCTATCGGAACCTGTTCCGAAACGTCCGCCGTACGGTATTGACCGTCCTGCTGATCGCTTCGTCGCTGGCGGCCCTGATCCTCGCCGACGCGATGATAGGTGGCTTGCGCAACAAGATGGTGGAAGGCGTGACTCATCTGCTCTCGGGAGAAGCACAGGTCCACCGCACGGGCTACCTCGACACGCTCGATGCAGACCTGTTCCTGCCGGATCCGGATGCCCTGCTCGCGCTACTCGCCGACGACCCTGCTGTTCGGGGTTACGCGCCCCGGGCCATCACCGGGGGCATGGTTTCGTCGCCCTACAACGTTGCGGGCGGCTTTCTGTACGGCATCGTCCCGGAACGCGAACGCGACGTCAGCCGCATCGCCGAAGCGGTCGTTCGCGGCGAGTACCTCACCGGCGCAACCGGCGAGATTCTCATGGGTACCGATCTCGCCGACCTGCTGGAGGTTGATCTCGGCGACAGGATCGTCGTGACGGTTGCGCAAGTGGACGGCGGGGAACTCTCACAAGCCCTCTTTCGTCTGAGCGGCATCACCGACCTTGGCGTTCGTGAACTGGACAGTTCCGCGGTGTTTGTCAACCTTGGCGAGGCCCAGGTCACGCTCGGGCTCGCGCGGGGGGTGCATGAAATCGCAATCCGGTATGCCGAAGGCGAAGACTCGGCGGATGTTGCACACCCGCTGCTGACCAGGCTCAATGCCACACCCGCGGGCGGTCCGGTCGAAGCGTTGGGTTGGATGGAATTTAACCCCGGCATGGGCCAGATTGTCCAGATGACGGCCTTCTCGACCCTGATCATGGGCTCCGTTCTGTTCCTGATCGCGTCGTTCGGCGTCATCAACTCCATGTTCATGTCGATCTACGAACGCATCTACGAGTTTGGCGTGATCAAGGCCCTGGGCTCGCGCCCAACCGGGATCGTTGGCCTGGTGCTGTGGGAGGCGACGTTGATCGCCCTCCTCAGTTGTCTCGTCGGCTTGCTGCTCGGTGGTTCACTCGCCTGGCATTTCTCGGTCAACGGCATGAGCCTGGGCGAGTTCGACATGGCCGGCATGACGGTCGACAAATTCGACGCAGTGGTCAGATTCGAGCAATTCGTCAACTTCCCGATCTACGTCACGATCCTGACCCTGATCGCGGCGCTCTACCCCGCCCGCTTCGCTGCGCGCATCGTGCCGACCGAAGCCCTCCAGAAAACGCTGTAGGAGCAATCCATGCCCAACGTCCTAGCGGCCTCCTCACTCACCCGGGTGTTTGGTGAAGGCGACACCAGCGTCACCGCACTCGATCACGTCAACATCGAGATCGAAGCGGGTGAGTTCACCGCAATCATCGGACCTTCCGGCTCCGGGAAGACAACGCTCCTGCACCTGCTCGGCGGCCTCGACAACCCGACCTCCGGTTCCGTCTTTCTCTCGGGTACCAACATCGCAACGATGTCCGGCAACGAGTTGTCGGACTTCCGCCGGGACCACATCGGCTTCATCTTCCAGGCCTACAATCTGATTCCCGTACTGTCGGCCGAGGAGAACATCGAGTACATCATGCTGCTCCAGGGGAAGCCGCATGCCGAGCGTCACGCCCGAACGCTGGAGATGCTCTCGAAGGTTGGGCTCGACGGCCTTGGCGAACGACGTCCCGCGCAGTTGTCGGGAGGGCAGCAGCAGCGCGTCGCCGTCGCACGGGCGATGGCCTCGTCGCCCGACATCATCCTCGCGGACGAGCCAACCGCCAATCTCGACAGCAAGACGGGCGCGTCGCTGCTCGACCTCATGCGGGACCTCAACGAGGAACAGGGCATGACGTTCGTCTTTTCGACCCACGATCAGATGATCATGGATCGCGCCCGGCGCCTCGTCACCCTGCGGGACGGACGCATCGAACAGGACGAGCGCCGCTGAGCGATGCGGGTCCGTACCCATCTCGCCCGCGGACTTTGGGCCACCCTTCTGTTCGCGCTGACCGGGTCCCCGACGGCCTCGGCCGAGACGCGGCTCTCCGGCTACCTCAAGACATTCGCAATCGTCCAGGAAGCGCCCGATCTGCCCGGCGACTGGCATCGCACCGCGCAGTCCCAGAACGGCCTCCGCCTGATGTGGGACGCGTTCGGTGACAACGTGGCCCTGCAGGTGCACTACGAACTGTCACCGGTGTTCGCGTCCCGCGCCGACGTTGCCGACAACCGCACGTTTACGGGTGCCGGCAACTCCTGGCGCATCGGGGATCTTGGCAACAACCTGGACGATGGCCCGCGGCATGATGTGTTTCAAAACCTGGACCGGCTCAACCTGCAGTTCAGCCTCCCCGGAGGCGATCTGACGCTCGGCCGGCAGGCGATCACCTTCGGCGCTTCGCGCATCATCAGCCCCACCGACATCTTTCTGCCTTTCGATGTACGCACCTTCAATCAGGAGTACCGGGTCGGCGTCGATGCAATCCGTTACCAGCGGCCGCTGGGTTCACTCGGCGAACTTGACGTTGGGTACATCGCCGGTGAGGACGCCGCGTCAGACAACTCGGCCGCCTACCTGCAGGCGCGCGCGAATGCGGGTGGCAACGACATGTTTTTCGTGTTCGCACGCTTCGCGGATCAGACCCTTGCCGGTGTTGGTCTGCAGCGTGCCCTGGGAGACCTCGGTTTCTGGCTGGAGGCTGCTCGGGTCACGGGCGATCAGGATTACTTGCGCGCTTCGGTCGGCCTCGATCGGGCGTTCGGCGAACACGTCTTTGGGCAAGTCGAGTATCACTACAACGGTGCCGGGGCATCGGAACCGACCGACTATGCGACACTCTTCGCGACGCCTGCATATCGGACGGGGGGGCTGTTCCTGCTGGGTGAACACTACCTGATGCCTTCGTTGTCGATCACGGCGAGCCCACTGACCGTGGTCAGCATTGCGGGGTTCGTCAATCTGAGTGACCGATCCGCGTTTCTCTCTCTCGCCGCGCAGCGCAGCCTGTCGGACAACCTATACGCGGATGCAGGGATCTATCTGTTCGCGGGAGATGACCTCGAAACGGACGGCCCCGCCGTCACACTGAGGTCCGAGTACGGCGACAGCCCCGCGCTCGCGTATGTGAGCCTCCGCTACTACTTCTAGCGAGCCCTGGAACAGTTCACCTATCCAGTTTCCGGCGCCTGCCGAACCTGCGCCATGAAGATGCCAGGCTGGCCATCGAGTGGCATGGACGCGGCAGATGGCGGGCTCCGGAAAGTCCTGAATACGGGTGGTTGACCCCGGCGGCCCTGGCTCTCAGTAATTGACGTAGTTCTCGATCACTCGCTTGACCGCAAGCACCTCGGTGTCGAGCGGGTCCCGCACGAGCGGATTGCTGATCGCGCCAGCCAGGTTTCGACCGCGTGTGATGAGTTGCGCCCGCGCGAGGTCGATCGCAACGCCGCCACGGCTGATGTCACCCTTCTTGCCGTCCAGGCCGAGCAGAATCCGCTCGGCCTCGGCAAACAGCCGATCTCTCGCACCGTTGTTGCCAAGCCGCGTGTACAGGCGTGCGAACCGCGAGAGCACCACCGCACGCCGGGCGGGATCTGCAAGGCCGTTCGCCATGGCTTCACCAGTCGTAAGCTGTTGCCCGGCGCCGGCTGTGTCGCCCTGACGGATGAGTAACGTCAGGAGTCGGAACCGCAGTGTCGCGCTGGCGCCGGCGTCGTTCACCCTGCCCAGCATTGCGCCAGCCATGTATGGCCGCCGCCGCTCAATCAACTGAGCCGCCAGCTTCGCGTACACCTGATCCTGCGCCTTCAGGTGCCCGGTATTGCTCACCGAGAGATCGACGCCGTCAAAATCACCTACGTACGCCTGGGCCAACGCGATTTCTGCAAAGACCTTTGCACGCGTGCCCACATCGAGCCCTTCCACCGCATGACGTTGCGCGTCGCTCAAAATCTTGTGCGCGAGGGTCGTGTTGCGGGCATCGTAATAGCGCGGTGCGAGCCGCGTGACCGCAATCAGTCGGTCCGCGTGCCCACTGATCTGTCCAGCGATGTTGAGCGCCTGATCGAAACGCCTGTTCGCTTCGCGCTTGTCGCCGTCTTCGAGATGGGCCACGGCAAGGCGCGCAGCGACTCGTACCAGGACTCGACCTTGGCAACATCGACGCTCAGCGTCTGACTCAGGTTTCTCCGTACCTCATCGGGATCAACGTTGTCTCGGAGATTCGGCAGGAAGACAAGATTGCAGGTTTCAGCCATGACTCGGGGAACTTAAGGGACCGCTGATTCAAGTTAGCGCACGGCGCCGTTTAATCACCCTTCTATGAGATAGCCACGGTCATCGCGAAACTCAGGACCGTTCACCCTGGCGCGGCCGTCACCGAAAATTGCATCGCGTTCCCTCAGGGCCTCCTTGAGGCCCTTTTCCTGAACACGGCCGCCAAATCCGAGCGCCGCGGCAGCGTTGTGTCCACGGACGTCGTTTTCAACAGCCATGCGCTGGAGGGTCCGTGCTCCCATGAGTTCCAGTCCCTGGTTGATGATTCGCTTGTTAGCGGACAACAGGTCCGGGTCGATATTGGCCAACCGGTCCGCGAGGCCTTCGACCTCGGCCTCCAGATGTTCGGCAGGCACGGCCTTGAGGACGAGTCCAATCTGCTGCGCTTCGCGCCCGGTGACAGAGTCACCGGTCAGGTTCAGTCGTTTGGCCCACTGCGGACCGACGTTGTAGAGCCACATGTTGTTGGGCAGGGCCCCGAGATCACGCGCGGGCGGGAATGCGAACGTCGCGTCTTCCGCAGCGATCAACATGTCACAGAGCAGGGCAATGTCAGTGCCGCCAGCGAGGCAATAGCCGTGTATCTGGGCGATCACGGGCTTGTGCATGTCGAAGATCGCCATGCGGTAGCGCTGGGATCGCTCCATCTGCCAGGCGTCATCGTCGACGGAGCGGCTGCCACGATAGTCGTTGTCCGCGGACCGGACACGCGAGTGGCCAGCTGTCGACTTGGGACCGGTCAGGTCATATCCGGCGCTGAAGGAACGACCCGCGCCGCGAATGATCACGCAGTGAACGGCGCGGTTGTCGTCAGCTTCCCAGAGCGCCTCGCAGAGTTCCGCAAGCAGATCCAGAGAGAGCGCATTGAGCTTCTCGGGTCGATTCAGAGTGATCCGTGCACGGCCGTTCTCGACCTCGTAGATGATGTTGTCGAAGCCGTTCATTTCAACCAAACCCCTTCCGCTCAATTCGGCGCGTACTGTACCATTTTGATGCTTCCTACGAGATCAGGCCGATGGGTGACGAGACCCGCATCAGCGCGCCAACCGAAGTGCTGGACCGCGTGACACAGGAGTACTACGGCAAGGCCCTCATCTGGTGCTCGTACGACAAATGGACCGTCGAAGAATCGGCGAACCAGCTGTGCGGCTGCATCCCTGACAGAAAGATGTTTGGTCACGGGGAACGCAACCGGCGTCTGGACGAGGCGGTGGTCTCGGTCGAGAACAAGATGCTCGCGGACATCACGAATGGCAAACTCCAGGCCGTGCAGGCCAAGCGTTACTTCGGCAAGACGTTTGTACAAAGTGCCGACGTGATTCCATGGGCCCTGGCGGCAGACATCAGCATTCCTGATGAACTAATCCAGGCCGGGGCAGCCCGCGACCGCCGCAAAGACCCCTACAGCCGCTACACGACCCCGTATATCGAAGCCCTCTTCTGGATCATCCGGGAGTTCTGGCAAGGCACCGACGTGCGTGAAGCGCCTCCAACCGAGACCGTCATCGAGGCCGTCCGCGCCCAGTTCCGGGAACTGTCCGAGCCTGAAGCACGCATGCTCGACCGCGTCACCCGACACCCGGACGCACGAAGCGTCTGAAGCCGCACAGCCAGGGAGAACCCCATGCCATACGCCAGTCACGGTCACGTTGACCTCTACTACGAGACCTGGGGCGACAGTCCACAACACATCATTTTTGCACACGGCGCCGGCGGCAACGCGGCCTCGTGGTGGCAACAGATTCCGCACTTCATCGACCGGTATTCGCTGCTCGCCTTCGACCACCGGGGTTTCGCCCGGTCCTTCTGCGACCCGGACGACTTCGACCGCAGCCATTTCAGCGGCGACCTGCGGGCCATCATGGACGCGGCAGGGATCGACTCAGCCATTCTGATCTGTCAGTCCATGGGTGGCTGGACAGGGCTTGCCACGCTGCTGGACACGCCCGAACGGGTTGACGCACTGGTGATGAGTCATACACCCGGCGGGATTTCGAACGACGAGATTGCGCGGCTCCGCGAAGAGGCGGCAACGGAGCGGACCCCGCTCGATTCGCCGTTTGCGCACTGGGCCGTGGCGCCCGATTTCCACCTGAAGGATCGCGCCGCGTCGCACCTCTACCAGCAAATCTCGGCATTCAACGCGCGCCTCGACCTGTCGAGACTGGGTCGCAGCCTGTCCGAAGCCCTGGACCCGGAACGCCTTGCAGCAATCGATACCCCGACGCTGTTCATCACGGCTGACCACGACCAGATCTTTCCGGCTGCAGCGATCGAGATCGCGGCGGGCATGGTGCCTGGATCGAAGTTCAGAAACCTCGGCGATGCGGGCCATTCCTCGTACTTCGAATCGGCCGAAGCGTTCAACGCTGCGGTGGACGAGTTTCTCGCCGGGCTGTAGCGGACCTCGCGCCGCGGCTCAATCGAGCCGGCTGCCGTGCACGCGTTCGATCGGGATCGCCTCGAGATCCACGCCGTCGAGGCACCTGACGTTGATCGTCCACAGATCCGGCGCGGTCCGTGGACGCCGAAAGGGCAGGATCCCGCAGGTCTCGCAGAAGTAGTCGATCGCGGTACGCGTGTGCCATTGGTAGACCCTGAGGTCGTCGAGCGGCGTCAGAAGCTCGATCTGATCCGGGCGCACACGGTAATTCAGGGCGCCGCGCTTGCGACACAGCGTGCAGTCGCAGACACGGACGTGATCGAGGTCAAAGGTCACCCGGAAACGATTGTGCCCACAGTGACAGCTGCCTGCATACGTTTGCTCACTCATGGTACCTGCCCTCGTCCCTGCGGTCTCCGCGTGTCTGCTCAAAGCCCCGCTCGACGCGTCTTTCCGCGCGCCGTCGCCCGACCCCGAACCACTGTACATCGAATCTCGAGGCGCGTATAACTAGCGCCCTTTTCAATCCGCAACCGGGCGCGAGGCAACCTCCCATGGTCATGTCGCTGGACTTCGACAGCAAGATCTTCTCCAAAGACGTCATCGAAGTGGGTGATGGCAAAGAGTCCGTCATCAAGGGTGGCCGCGACCTATTTCCGCTCGTCCACAAAGCGTTTGCGGACGTCGCCCAGATTGGCGTGATTGGCTGGGGCTCGCAGGGTCCGGCCCAGGCACAGAACCTGCGGGATACGCTCGAAGGTTCGAGCACGCGCGTCAAGATCGGGCTGCGCCCCGGGTCCGCTTCCGCCGCGGAGGCGCGTGAGGCTGGCTTCACCGAAGAGAACGGCACGCTCGGCGACATGATGGAGGTCACGGCCGAGTCGGACATCGTCATCCTGCTGATCTCCGATGCCGCCCAGACGGAGCTTTACCCGGAGATCTTCGCCGCAATGAAGCCGGGGGCAACCCTCGGCCTCTCGCACGGATTCTTGCTCGGTCACCTGGACAGCGTGGGGGACAGCTTCCCTGACAATGTCAACGTGATCGCGGTCTGCCCCAAGGGCATGGGCCCCTCGGTCCGGCGCCTGTACGTCCAGGGTGCGGAGGTGAACGGCGCCGGTATCAACAGCAGTTTCGCGGTGCATCAGGACATCGATGGGAACGCGACCGACCTTGCGATCGCATGGGCAATCGGAGTTGGCTCCCCCTACTGCTTCCAGACAACACTCGAGTCGGAGTACCGAAGCGACATCTTCGGCGAGCGCGGCATTCTGCTCGGCGCGGTGCACGGGATCGTCGAGGCGCTGTTCCAGCGCTTCTGCAACGAAGGTATGGATACGGCCGAAGCATTCGCCAATACGGCGGAGTCGATTACCGGGCCCATCTCGAGAATCATCTCGCGGGAGGGCATTCTCGCGGTCTACGAGCAACTGTCCGATGCCGACAAGCCAAAATTCGAGGCCGCGTATGTCGCCTCGTACAAGCCCGCGCGGGACATTCTCCAGGAAATCTACGACGACGTAGCCTGCGGCAACGAGATTCGAAGCGTTGTGAACGCAAGCCGACGGTTTGGTGATTTCCCAATGGGAGAAATCGACGGGACCGAAATGTGGGTTGTGGGCGAGGAAGTCCGCGCGGCCCGCCGCGAAGACGAGATTCCCCTGAACCCGGTCACCGCGGGCGTCTACTGCGCGACCATGGTTGCCCAGTGCGACGTCCTGCTCGCCGCGGGACACCCCTACTCCGAAATCGCGAACGAGTCGGTGATTGAGTGTGTCGATTCACTCAACCCCTACATGCACTTCAAGGGCGTGTCGTACATGATCGACAACTGTTCGACGACCGCGCGCCTAGGCGCCCGGAAGTGGGCACCGCGATTCGACTACATCCTAAAGCAACAGGCATTCACCGCGCTCGACACCAATCAGCCGCTGGAGTGGGGGCTGATGGATGAGTTCAAGGGCCACGTCATCCACGGTGTGCTGAAGACCGTCGGGCAGATGCGGCCGTCCGTGGATATTTCCCTCGGCTGACACCAGCGGTCGCCAACAGGCGACCGCCGTGCACCCTGCTTCACGGCGACCACTTCACGGCGACCACTTCGGTTTGGGTGTACTCTCGCGACACTCCAGTCAGCCACAGGTCACTTCCATGCGCTACGAGACGATCCTGTACGACGTTCAGGAACGGGTGGCCCTGGTCACCCTGAATCGTCCGCAATATCGAAACGCCCAGTCCCGGTTGCTGCTCGAGGAACTGGACGCGGCGCTCGCGCAAGCCGACAAGGACCGGGAAGTCGGCGTCATCGTCGTCAGGGGCGCCGGTGAGCACTTCTCGGCCGGACACGATCTCGGCACTCCGGAAGAAAAGGCTGACGCCGAAGCGAGACCCATCGAGGCAGGCATCCGCGGTCGCTACGAGCATTCCCACGAACTGTTCGTGGACTTCTCACTCCGGTGGCGGAACCTGTCGAAGCCCACCGTCGCGGTTGTGGAGGGTTACTGCATTTTCGGCGGCTGGATGATCGCGTCAGCGATGGACATCATCTACGCGGCCGAAGACGCGATGTTTCTCGGCTCGAACTTCCAGTACTTCACCATCCCGTGGGACATGCACCCGCGCAAGGCGAAAGAGTTGCTCTACGAGAGCCGCTTCATCGACGGAGTCGAAGCCGCCAAACTCGAACTCGTGAACCGCGTGTTTCCAGCGGACGTCCTCATGGATGAAGCAATGGCGTACGCGACGCGCGTTGCGCAGAACGACCCGTTCCAGTTGCGCATGATCAAGCTGGCCGTCAACCAGGCACAGGACGCGCAGGGCTTTCAGGGCCACATCAACGCGGCACATGCCTATCACCTCTTGTCCGCGACGGGCGAAGGCGATCCGGGATTCGCGCTGAAGAAGGTCGGCAAGCGCAGGCCCATGGTGCAAAGGGCCCATGAAAACTACGAACGCCGCAAGGCGAACAAGGAAGACTCGTAGCCCTGATGTAACGCGCAGCGCGTCCATTCGTCCGGCCAGGGTAGGCGCAAGGCTGGCTAAGGACAGCCAAAGCGCGGAAAATAACCGACGCAAGGCCTGAAACGGTTGCGGAGCGAGAGGCATGAGCAACGCAAGGAAAGTCCATCAGATTGATGGCGAATTTCGAATGCTGCAGGGCGTCCTGCACGATGCCGAGGTAGCGTACGAGACCTGGGGCGAACTGAACGAGGCACGTGACAACTGCATTTTGCTGTTCACGGGCCTGTCGCCGTCCGCACACGCCGCGTCCAGCGCGGCCGACCCGTCGAGCGGCTGGTGGGAACCCATGATGGGGCCGTCCAGACCGATCGACACCAGCAAGTACTTCGTCGTGTGCGTGAACTCGCTCGGAAGCTGCTTCGGTTCGACCGGTCCCGCAAGCATCGATCCGCGGACCGGCTCACACTACCGCCTCGACTTCCCTGTCCTGACCATCGAAGACGTGGCAGCGGCGGGGCAGAAGGTCATCGAAGGACTGGGCGTGTCGCGACTGCATTCAGTCGTCGGCGCGTCCATGGGCGGCATGACCGCGCTCGCCCACAACCTGCTCTTCCCGGAGGCGAGCGAGTCGCTCGTCTGTATCTCGTCGGCCGCCCGCGCGCTTCCGTTCTCCATCGCGTTACGGTCGCTGCAGCGCGAGATGATCCGCACGGACCTTGCGTGGCAGAACGGGCAATACGCGTTCGATGCACCGCCCGTCATTGGCCAGCGTCTCGCGCGCAAGCTCGGAATGCTGACCTATCGCAGCGCGGGCGAGTTCGAGCAGCGCTTCGCGCGGGAGCGGGTCTCCGAAGAGCGCCAGAGTGGCGATCCCTTCGGGATCGACTTCGAAGTCGAGTCCTACCTCGAGGCGCACGCGACGAAGTTCATCGGCACGTTTGATGCCAACTGTTACCTCTATCTTTCGCGGGCCATGGACCTGTTCGACGCCGCCGATCACGGTGGTTCGGTCGAGATTGCACTCGGGCGCGCAGGGGCAAAACGGGGGCTAATCGTCGGGGTCGAGACCGACATCCTGTTCCCGATCGAACAGCAGCGGGAACTCGCCGATGGCCTCGCGGCCGGCGGGATGGACGTGACGTTCGAAAGCCTGCCGTCGTTGCAGGGCCACGATGCATTTCTCGTGGACATGGATCGTTTCCGGCCGGTGCTGTGCAACTTCTTCAACTGTGAGATGGAAGAAGGCAAACCCGTCGCAAACATCCGAAGTGTCTGATGAGCGTCACCGGTTTTGATCACGCCGCCATTCCCGTGGCGGATATCGAAGCCATGTTGTCGTTCTACGCGGCGCTTGGATTCCGGGTAAACCGAGACCTCGCGCCGCGGTTGTTTTCCGTCCACTTCGGCGAGAACAAGATCAATTTTCACGATCCGTCATTGTGGCAGTCGGGCCGGTTCTCGCTGCGCGGCCCGACAGCCGTGCCCGGCTGCGGCGACTTCTGTTTCGTCTGGGGTGCATCAGCGGCAGCGCTCGCGGCAACTCTGGATGCGGCAGGCGCGGAGATCATCGAAGGGCCGGTCCCGCGTGACGGGGGTCGACACTCCGGACGGGCAACCGGGACAAGCAGCTACGTGCGCGATCCCGACGGCAATCTGCTCGAGTTCATGATCTATCCTTCCTGACCGGAGGCTTCGACGTCCTCCCTAGTCAGTTCGAGGAATTCGGCCCAAACGGGGTCCATCCGCCTGCGCCATTTCGCTAGCAGCGGCGTCGTCGCTGACTCTCCGTCGACGCCGCGGAACAGGATCAGATACTGATACATGAAGGCCGAGACGCGCGCATTCACCGCGCAATGGACCCAAACACGCTCATCAGCGAGGGTATCCATCAGGCCGGCAAACAGCTTCAGGTGCCTTGCCTCCGGCTCCTCGAACGGAACCGGAATGTTGAAGTACAGCAGCCCAAGGCTCGCAACGAGGCTGCCCTCGTTGACCAGCGCGTTTTCCGAGTCATGCATCGCCAGATTGACGACGGCCGTGTAACCGTCATCCGCGATCGCATGGATCTCCGCTTCGGTCGGCTGACCTGACGTCGCAACGCGCTCGGTCAGCAGATGATAATTGAGTGGATGATCAGCCATGGGTCACGTCAGTCCGGCAGTCCGAGCACCCGCTTGGCAATGATGTTGAGCTGAATCTCGTTCGACCCTGAGTAAATCGACATGGCACGACTCGACAGGAATTCGCGCATCGCGCCGATCTCAGCGCCGTCGAAACCCCCGCCTTCCCATCCGAGGCCCTGCGAGCCACGCGCGTCGCGACCCAGTTCGATCGCATTCTGGGTGGTCACCGAGCCGTAGTATTTGAACATCGATGTCTGCGGGCCTGGTGTCCGGGCCTCTGCACTTTCCTCCACGGTGCGCCGCTGAGTGAGTTGCAGTGCGCGCGCAGTCATCTCGTGGTGAAGCAGCTTCTGCCTGAAACCCTCGTCGGCCACTTTGCCGTTCGCCTCGCCGATGTAGCGCCTGGCGACGTCGGGCAGGCCAGGGCCGCGCGAGCGCTGCGCGCCGCCGGCAAGTGTCGTGATGCCGGACCGCTCGTGCTGCAACAGCCGCTTGCCTACGGTCCAGCCCTTGTTCAACTCACCTACGAGATCGCGTCGCTCGGCGAGAGCGTCATCAAAGAAGCTCTCGCAGAAGGGCGACTCACCGGAGATGAGACGGATTGGCTTCACGTTGACGCCGGGCTGATCCATGTCGAGCAACAGAAAGCTGATGCCATCGTGCTTGGGGGCATCGGGATCCGTGCGCACGAGAATGAACATCCAGTCGGCGTACTGGGCTCCCGACGTCCAGATCTTCTGGCCATTGATGACGAAGTGATCACCCTGGCTGACCGCGCGCGTCTGCAGGCTGGCAAGGTCCGAGCCTGCACCAGGCTCACTGTATCCCTGACACCAGGCGACCTCACCCCGCGCGATGCGCGGCAGATGGCGAGCCTTCTGATCATCCGTGCCGTAATCGAGCAGCGTCGGTCCAATGAGTCCCGTTCCCATTCCGGCGAGGGGCGAACGCGCGCGAAGTATGCGCATCTCCTCGATGAGCACGAGGTATTGCTCCTTCGAGAGACCGCCACCGCCGTACTCGACCGGCCACATCGGAGCGGTCCACCCTTTCTCCACCATCCGTTCGAGCCAGAGCTGCACATCCGGATCGGAGATCGGGATCTTGGTGCTGCCTGTCGGAATCTGGCCCGGGCCCCGCGCGCCTTCCGGGCAGTTCTCTTCGAGCCATGCGCGGGTCTCCGCGCGGAATTCCGACAGGTCGCTCATCGCTGTACGTTCCTCAAAGTCATCTTCGCAGGGTACGCCAGCGCCCTTACAATATCGAGCGACGGCACTTTCCCCGGAAGAGCCTTGCGGCGCCAATCCGGAGCCGTTTTCCTCTACTCTGGGCAGACAGGCACGGGCAACCCGACGGACATGAGTACGCGAAACCTCATCTTTGTGATCGGCCCCCCGGCAGTGGGCAAGATGACCGTCGGACGCGCCATTTGCGAGCGCACCGGCTACCGGCTGTCCATAACCACATGAGCATCGATCTGGCCCTTCATTTTTTCGATTTTGGCGACGCCGGATTCCGCGAACTCTCGGAGACGATCCGCAGCACGGTCTTCAAGACCGTCGCGGAAAGTTCCGTGCCGGGGCTGGTCTTCACCCTCGTATGGGCATTCGACCTTGAGAGCGATACCGAGTACGTCCAACGTATTGCCGCTGACTGGCGCGATCGCACGGCGGGCGGCTTACACGTTCTGGAACTCGAGTCGCCGCTGGAAACCCGGATCGAACGGAACAGGCATCCGGATCGGCTCACCGCCAAGCCCAGCAAACGGAACATCGCGGGTTCCGAGGCAAACCTGCGAGACTTGCACGAGCGCCACCGGCTGAACTCGGGAGGCACTCTGCCAATCGACGTCCCCCACGTCGTGATCGACAACGAAGCACTCGGCCCTGACGAGGTCGCAGAACGTTTCCTGACCCAGACCGGGCTCCTGCGGTCTGTTGCCGGAAGAGGATAATCTGGTGGCTCACTTCTGTACCTACAAGCGCTGGCAGCTTCGGGATCGCGACAATCTCGAGGCGCTCCGGAAACTGGTCGCCGAGGAGATTGTGCCGCGCTACGCAATCCTGCCGGGCTGTCAGAAGCTCAGCCTGGAGTTGATCGACGAATCGGATGCTGTCCTGACAATCCAGGTCTGGGACGACCGCACGACCTGGGAAACGGTATTGCAATCAGAAGCTTACGCCCGATGGTTCCGGGAGTATCAGCCGATACTCGAGCTCTGGGACGAGCTTGCGATCTTCGTGGACGAGTGGACTGCGGACGCTCTGGGAATCGACCCACCCGGTCAGTCTGACTGACGGACGAGCCTTCTGGCTTGACAGTCCGGGCACGACATACGAATATATGAACATATGTTTATATGTTTCAGTATCGACTTGTGAACGCCAAGACCGAACCCTCCTCCTCGCTTGCCGCGCTGGAGTCAATCGAGACGGTCTCCGAACTGGCTGACCTTTTCCAGTTGATGGCGGACGCGAACCGGCTGCGGATCATTCTGACCGTCCTGGAGGCGGAGCGATCCGTGTCGGACATCGCGGCCAGTCTTTCCTTGTCCCAACCACTGGTAAGCCATCATCTGAGACTACTCCGGGCCGCGCGCATCCTGCGCTCGGAACGGCGCGGCCGGCAGATTTTCTATGCCGCGGCCGACGACCATATCCGCTGCGTCATCGAAGACATGCTCACGCACATCGATGAGCCACATCACGAAGACCACGTTTGATGAGGCGCCTACCGGAGATGCCTGATGTCCGCTAACTGCTGCGCTCCAGACTCCAGGGAGCAGGTCGATTCGATCCGCAGGCTTCTGATCATCGCGCTCGTGATCAACGCCATCATGTTCGTCGTCGAGATGATCGCGAGTCAGGTCGGAGACTCGATGTCGCTCCGCGCGGACGCGCTCGACTTCTTCAGCGACGCCGCGAATTACGCGATCAGTCTCACCCTCCTTGGCAGTACGCTCGTCGTTCGCGCACGGGCGACGCTGGTGAAGGCAGCAGCAATGAGCGCAATCGGCCTCTCCGTGCTCTACAGCGCTGGCTGGCGCGCCATTGAAGGCAGCGAGCCTCAGCCGATCGTCATGGGAGGGATTGCCGTCATTGCGCTGGCGGCCAACGTTGCGGTTGCGGTGATGATGTTCAGGTTCCGCGAGGGCGACAGCAACCTGCGCTCGGTCTGGCTTTGTTCACGGAACGATGCGATCGGCAATCTTGCCGTGCTTGGGGCCGCGCTCGGCGTCTTCGCCACCCACTCGCGATGGCTCGATCTGATTGTCGCGGCCGCTATCGCGAGCCTCGCACTTACCTCCGCTTGGTCCGTTGCCCGGCAGGCGCTGCGCGAAATGAGTACCCCTCAGCCCGTGATGTTCGACCCCGCCGCTTGATCCGAGGCGCGATCCGGGTCGGTCCCTGACCCACGTCCACACAACCTCGCTACACCAGATGACGATCTTTCAGATACGGCAGGACATCCTGCGCCGGCAACGGCTTGCTGTAGTAGTAGCCCTGGATGTAGTCACAGCCACTCTCGCGCAACAGGCGCACCTGCTCGTCGGTCTCAACGCCTTCCGCCAGCACCTTGAGGCGCAGGTTCTGCCCCATGGCGATGATCGCCTTGGTGATCGCGCAGTCGTCACAGTTGTTGGTGATGTCGACGATGAACGAGCGATCGATCTTCAGGGTCGTCAGCGGGAAGCGCTTGAGGTATGCCAGCAATGAGTAGCCGGTGCCGAAGTCGTCGATGCTGATGTCGAGCCCAAGGTCATTCAGCTCCCGCAACATCTGAATGTTGTGATCAACATTCTTCATCGCGATACCTTCAGTGATCTCGAGCCCCAGTGAGTCGGACGAGATACCGCTCTCGCGCAGGATGCCTCGAACCATCTTGGGCACGTTGGTCTCGAACTGCCGCGCGGAGAGGTTGACCGCAACCCGAAAGCCCTCCAGCCTCTGATCGTTCCAGTCCCGGATCTGGGCAGCGACCGACCGCAGCACCCACTCCCTCAGCGGCAGAATCAGACCCGACTCTTCGGCAATGGGGATGAACTCAGACGGCGGCACGAACCCGAACTCGGGATGGGGCCAGCGAATCAGCGCCTCTATGCTGACGAGATGCTCCGAGTCGACCGAGACGATTGGCTGGTAGTACACCTCGAACAATCCTTCCTGGATCGCCTGCTGCAATCCGCTCTTCCACTCGATGAACTACAACGCCTTTTCGTACATTTCGTTGTCGAAGACGACATAGGAACCCTTCGCGTCGAGCTTGGCCCGATGCAACGCCGTGTCGGCATCGCGCAGGATGCTCTCGGGAGTCTCATTGGAGCCCTGCCGATGCATCACGATGCCCGCTCGTGCAGTCATGTTCACCGTCGTCCCCGCGAGGGCCAATGGTTTCTCAATCGCGCGCTGGATCCGGCTGCAGGCCTGGATGGCTCCCTGGATCGAGTCCGCGGGGTCAAGCAACACCGCAAAGATGTCTCCGCTGAAACGTGACACCGTGTCGTCGGGGCGCACGGTACTGCGAATCCGCTCGCTGACAGCCGTGATCAGTGCGTCGCCCTGCTCATGGCCGAGCCCCTCGTTGATCGGTGCGAAGCTGTCGAGACCGAGGAACAGCACGGCGAACTCCTCGCTGTTGCCCCGTTTGCGACGATTCAGCGAACTGTCAAGTCGATCAAGAAACAGCGCCCTGTTCGGGAGGTCCGTCAGGCCGTCAAAGAAGGCCGTATGGCGAATCTGCTGCTCATAGTCGAGTTGCATGCTGATGTCGCGGAACGTGATGACGACAAGTTCCGTACGCAGGTCCTCGATAACCGTTGCGCTGAACTCGACCGGAATCGCGCGTCCGTCGAGCGACGTCAGCACGTGGCGCCCCGGAGCGACGCCGCCGCCGGTCTCGTAAAGCGCCTTGAAGTCAACGGCAACGTCGAACTCGCCCAGGGCTGATAGGTTCAGGATCTCTTCGATGTTGCGTCCGCGAACGTCCTCGCGACTCCACCCGGAGAGCTGCTCCGCGATCGGATTGATCACGAAGACCTCACCTGATCTGTCCCCCCTGCGGCTTACGAGGTCCGTCGCACGCAGACTCTGTTCCAGCGTCTGTTCGATGTGCCGCAGCGTCTCCGCGCCCGTTACCTGTTGGTCCGGCGCAATCAGGAATTCCACAATAGAAGGGTCTTGCCGCACGAGCGCGGACCCGCCTGCTTCGACATCCTCACGGCTCGGCGCGGCCTCCGGCGTGTCGAAGATGCGGGTCATCTCACGGAGCAGCAGCACCCCGCCACGCTCGATGGGCCCTGTTACGCCATCGACCATGGACTGTTGCCCGGGTGCACCAACGAGAATCGGGTCGATGCGTCGCACGGCACCGGCAGCGAGGGCACCCGCAATCGACTGCCGGCCGGAGGAGCCCTCTGCAAGGCCCAGCAGATCGAACCAGGACTACCCGGTCGCGGTACGCCCGAAAAGGGTCTGCGCCCGCTGGTTGAGCTGGGAGATGGTGCCGTCCGCGTCGACGAACACGAGGGCATCACCAATACATGTCAGCGCGTTGGACAGTAGCGCCTGGGTCTGTTTCAGCTCGCGCTCGATGGCGAACTTGTACAGCGCAATCTCGATGGTGATTTCGAGTTCGCGATTCTCCGCGGGCTTGATGATGTAGCCGTAGGGCGCGACGCGTTTCGCGCGGGAGGCGGTTGCCCGATCGGAGTAGGCGGTAAGGAATACGACCGGGACCGGCCAACGTGCGTTGATCTCGCTTGCGAGTTCAATGCCGTCACCGTCTTTCAGGTTGATGTCGGTCAGCAGCAGGTCCGGCCTTGCCTCGATCGCCGGTTCCAGGCCGGCGAGGCCATAGGCGATCCCAACGACGTCGTAGCCGAGCCCACGCAAGCGGGACTTGAGTTCTCGGGCAACGAGTGCTCGTCCTCAATGATGTAAATGCGGGCTTTCTTTGTCTCTTTCTCTCCGGCCACGAATCGCGCTCAGCCGCGACAACACGCGCACCCCGTCCGAGATACTGAACCGCTATCGGAGCGCGACGCGACCGAATCACAGCGGCTCGCTGACTGCACGGCGGACCGGCAGCGTCGCGTGACGGGGCGAAGAAACAGACGACAGGCCGCGAGGCCCAAGGGCGTACACCACCCAGTGGACCATGCGCCGGAGTCTCAGCTCGCCGCTTTCGCCTTGGCTTCTCTCCGGCGCGCATGCAGCACCGGTTCGGTGTAGCCGTTTGGTTGCTCGGAACCCAGAAACACGAGGTCACACGCCGCCTGAAAGGCGACGCTTTGCTCGAAGTCCGGCGCCATGTTCGTGTAATCGTCGTCGCCTTCGTTCTGACGGTCGACCACGGCCGCCATACGCTCCATCGTCCCCCTGACCTGCGCTTCACTGCAGATGCCGTGCCGCAGCCAGTTGGCTATGTGCTGACTCGAAATACGCAGTGTGGCACGGTCTTCCATGAGACCAACGTCATTGATGTCGGGGACCTTGGAACACCCCACGCCCTGATCAATCCAGCGCACGACATAGCCGAGGATTCCCTGGGCGTTGTTGTCGAGCTCCTGCTGAATCTCTTCCGCCGAAAGATTGGTTCCCGCGAGGAGCGGCAGCGTCAGAATGTCCGACAGCGGGGCGCGATCACGGCTGCGAATCTCCTGCTGACGGTCCTTCACGCTCACCTGGTGATAGTGCATCGCGTGCAGTGAAGCGGCGGTTGGTGACGGTACCCACGCGGTATTCGCGCCGGACGTCGGATGGCCGATCTTCTGCTCCATCATTTGCGCCATCTCGTCCGGCATGGGCCACATGCCCTTGCCGATCTGCGCGCGCCCTCCGAGCCCCGTCTCGAGGCCGACATCCACGTTCCAGTCCTCGTAGGCGATGATCCAGGGCTGCTGTTTCATCACGGTCTTCTTGATGAACGCACCCGCTTCCATGCTGGTGTGAATCTCATCACCCGTGCGATCGAGGAAGCCCGTATTGATGAAGATCACCCGCTCCCGCGCGGCACGGATGCACTCCTTGAGGTTCACCGTGGTGCGGCGCTCCTCATCCATGATGCCCATCTTCAGCGTGTTGGCGGACATGCCCAGCGCCGTCTCGACACGTGCAAAGAGCTCATTGGCGAAAGCGACTTCCTCCGGCCCGTGCATCTTCGGCTTGACGATGTAGAACGACCCGGCGCGCGAGTTGCCGCGCCGACCGCCACCGCCCGGTCCGCCGGTGCCGATATCGTGCATGGCGATTGCCGCCGTCACCATCGCGTCAAGGATGCCTTCGGGGATCTCGTTGCCGTCGGCATCGAGGATCGCGGGCGTGGTCATCAGATGGCCGACGTTGCGCACCAGCATCAATGACCGGCCATGCAGG
>MDTE01200843.1_pt1 | contig 22677 bp, 21 predicted proteins | sample 811231 | NCBI WGS metagenome assembly MDTE01 (sample SAMN05326651, study PRJNA326480) | marine metagenome | isolation source: seawater | place: Indian Ocean: Red Sea | collected 2010 | reverse complement strand
TACGACAACTAGTTCTACTACAACTACGACAGTTCCCCCCACTACTACGACAACTAGTTCTACTACAACTACGACAGTTCCATCACAAGGAAGCAATGCAGGTTTAGATTACATCGGATGGTTTACATGTTTTCTTGATGGAGGGGGGCCAAATTATAATGCTGGAGTTGATTTTAATATGGTCAGTGGAGGCATAGGGTATGTCCAAATTGAATATAGTCTAAATGGAGGTGGTTGGATTTCTATTGAATCAAACTATGAAATTTCTTCTGGCTCTTCTGTGACAAAAACTGTCGTATTTTCCAATGGTTCTAGTGTTCAATTTAGATATAGGGTTAGCAAATATAATGGGGTGCATAATGGTGTTAATTGGAGTAATACCTTTAAGTCAGGTCAAGGAGAAGTAAGTAATCCAATAGAATTAAATTCTTCTAATTGTAATTAAATTTCCCTTTCAAGGAAGAAGTCACAGGTTCAAATCCATTAGCGTCTACAATAACTTTATGAAAGAGATATATAATTAGATATATAGACAAAAAATATTATGAAAAAAATTTATTGTATTGATCTTGATGACACTATTTGTTTTCCAAATCATGAATTTACTGATTCTTTTAAAAAATATGGTGAAGCAAAACCAAATATTCCAATTATAGAAAAAGTAAATATCCTATATGATAATGGAAATAAGATAATAATATTTACTGCTAGAAGGATGCTTACACACAAGGGAAATTTAGAAAATATTTTAACTGATGTAGAAGACTTAACAATAAATTGGCTAAAAAAACATGACGTAAAATATTCTGAAATTGTGTTTGGTAAACCATATGCAGATTTTTATGTTGATGATAAATCTATGAGCTTAGAAAATTTTATAATTGAATAAGTTAATTATTCCTTCAGCAGGAAACTCAACAAGGTTTTATGAATTAGGAAAATCATACCCAAAGTCATTACTACCCTATAAAAATAAACCAATCCTACTACATATACTTGAACCATACCTGTCAAGATTTGATGTAATTTCATTAGTTGTCAAAGATAACCTAAGTGAGTATGAGCAAATTTGTAATTATTACAAATTTGATAATGTAGAAATAAAATTAGTTAACAAAAACTTAACACAAGGACCTGCAACATCAGTATTTTGTGGTCTCAATGGCGAGGAAAGTGAAATAACTATTATGTTAAGTGATGCAATTTACAATTTTGATATAACAAATATTGCACCTGACTCTATATCAGCTATGGAAGTAGAAGACTATAAAAGATGGTGTATGGTTGATTCGAAAATAAATTTCTATGATAAACCTGAAAACAAACCACCTACCAATTTTGCACTATCTGGTATTTATAAATTTTCGAATCCAAAATTATTCTATGACATTGCAAAAAAGTATATTGAAAACACTAAAGAAGAAACACAATTTGCAGGAATATTATCTTCTTACAATGACAAAAAAAGTCTTAAAATTTTTGAACATGAAATTATAGATTTTTTAGATTTTGGTACCCTTGAAAATTATATTTCAAATAAAAATGTTCCTATAAGTAGAAAATTTAATAAGCTCGAATTTAACAAAGGAGTTGTAAAGAAAAAATCTATATCAATGCCTGAAAAATTATCAGTGAAGCATTGTGGATGAAACATTTTCCAATTAATCAAGAAAATATACCAAGAGTTTATGATATAGATTACCAAAATGGATCTATTGATATTGAATTTATATCAGGATTTACATTAAGAGAAATTATGATGTATTACGATAATTCTAGAGAATTTTGGAGTAATGTTTTTAATAGTATTCACAGTTTTGTAATTAACTGTAAGGAATTTACTTTTTCTTCGACAGAGTTTTGGGACAGTGTTATTCAGAAAACCATTCTTAGAAGTGAAAAAAATGAAGATGAGTTTATAGAATACTATAAAAAATTAATTTTTAAATCAGGATTTTATAATGAAACAACACTTTTTCATGGAGACCTGGTCTTTAGTAATATAATTTATGATCCGGTAACAAAAAATTTAAAATTTATAGATCCTAATGGAAGATTTTTTGGTCACCATGTATACGATCTATGCAAAATGGGCCAAAGCATATTTGGTAATTATGATCTAATTGATTCTGAAATGTATATTTTTGATGATAAATTTTTTAAAATTTTTTCAACCGATAGAAATTATATTGAAGAAGAGTTTTTTAATATCTTCTCAAAGGAAATAGAGCTAATTGGCGAAAAAACTTTTTATGCTATTGTTGCTAGTTTATATCTATCGTTGATACCTTTACATAAGCACAATAAAAATAACCAAAACTTATATTACGAGGAATACAAAAAGTTTTACTCCCTTTCGAGAGAATATGAGTAAATCAGCCATACACATACAAACTACTCCTTCACATTTTAAGTATGTATACAACTTACTCAATTCTATGAAAAAAATTAAAGATATTGAATCTATTGAAATATTTATAGTTTTTGACACTATCAAGGAGTTAGTTAGTTTTAAAGAGGGTTTAGACCTTTCTGATAAAACTTTAAATCTTTCGTTGGTCACCCTAGAAGAAATAGTGGAAAAATTAAATTTAGACTTTAAAGAATCTTACTTACAAATTATTAATTCAAATAAAAAACTTGACATTTTTTGGGGAGCGGGAGGGCACAGAGATTTCGTAGCTATAAAAAGAACTTATTCTATTCTTTATATCAAATCTCTTGGATATGATTTTTGTTGGTGTCTTGATTCAGAAAGTTTAATAATTGATGAATTTAATATAACTGATTTTTTTAATACTAATTCTGAAAACAATACATTACTAATAGGTACAGGAATGCTAGGAGTTAGATATCCAGAATTAATAAATAACTTTTTTAATTTTGATAAAAAAACAATAAATAGATTAAGAAAAATCAATATAAGAATGAATGATTTCTGGTTTATTGACACATCTGTATTTAAAGATTTAGTTGATCATTTGTTCGAAAAATACAAAAAACCAATAAGTTATTTTATGAATGGAAGTGAACAGTCCCTGTATGAGTATTTTTTATTTTCATTGTTCATCAATAACAAAGTAGAAATTAACTTATTTAAATTAAATGGTGATATGCATGAAAATAAATTATTTTCAGAAGTAATTAAAAATCCTAAAACAATTAATCCCTTTTCTAAATTTATAAACGAGTATTACTTTAACTATACATATAGTTATAGGGGTGATTATATAAAAATCCTAGAAACTACACAACATGGAAAAATGTTGCTAAAAAAATTGAATATTAAAATTGCTGTTAGCAACTACCAAGGATTTTAGTTACTCAAAAAAATTTTTATAAAATAAATAATATATAGTGTCTTTAAGTAAAAAACTTAAAGATATAGTCAAAAAAAATCTAGAACTAAAAACGATATAAAAAATAATGAATACAAATATTTGAAAAAATTCGTTTATTGCTATTAATTTTAATTTTTCGAGTTTATACAAATATACTTTTGTTGATAGCATTAACAATCTTGGTAAAAAAATTAAGACAAATAAAACAAGGTCTAACCATTCATTAATAATAAACCGACTAAAAAGTGTTAAAGAAATTAAATATATCGGCATTAAAAACTTTAGAAAAAAAATCTGTAGTTTTTTTGTATTGAAATAGTATGAACTGTTTATTTTCATTAAATAGAAAAATACTACATATAGCAATTCACTTAGGAATAAAAAGATGAATTTATAATTTATTTCATTAATTAGAAAATAAAATAAAATTAATTGAATTATAAATGAGAATTCTACAGAATACATGAATGCTTTTCTTAGTAAATTTGATTTCAGTTTTCTTCTAAAATATAACTTGGAATTCATTTTCAAATTATATTACAAATGAACAAAATCCTATAACTATAAACTATTTATTCTTGGAATAATGAATTTTCTTTAATTATTATCTTTATTAAATTAGGATTGATTAGTGGACAAAGATTTAGTTTATGTTGGTATGAGTGGAGATGTAATTCATCCCGGTCATATTAATGTTTTGAAAATTGCAGAATCTTATGGGGAAGTTATTGTTGGTTTACTAACTGATAAAGCAATTTCTTCATATAAAAAAGTGCCGCTCATGTCTTATGAAGAAAGATACATAGTACTGTCAGGAATTAAGCATATAAGCAAAATAATCAAACAGGAAACTTTGGACTACACATCTAATTTAACAAAACTAAAACCAAAGTATGTAGTTCATGGTGATGATTGGAAGTCTGGTATCCAAAAAGAAACACGAGAAAAGGTAGTAAAAACACTTGAAAAGTGGGGTGGAGAGTTAATCGAAGTACCTTATACTGAGGGAATCTCATCTGCTTCTTTGAAAGATAAATTAGCTAAAAAAATAACAACTGATGAGAGAAGGGCTTCTCTTCGAAGTAAAATAAATAAAAAAGACACTTTAAGATTTCTGGATATTCATAATGCGCTATCGTCTTTAATCATTGAAAATACAGGGATTGTTAAAGATGGAAAAGAAATCGAATTTGACGGAATGTGGGCTAGTAGCTTAACTGACTCAACTGCAAAAGGTAAACCAGATATTGAAGCGGTAGATACTTCATCAAGAATAAATACTTTAAATGATGTTATGGAAGTTACTACAAAACCAATTATTTATGATGGAGATACTGGTGGTAAAGTAGAACATTTTAGATATACCGTACAAAACTTAGAAAGAATAGGTGTTTCTGCAGTTGTAATCGAGGACAAAAAAGGTCTAAAAAGAAACTCATTATTTGGTACCGATGTACCTCAAGAGCAAGAGGACGTGGAAATTTTTTCAGAGAAGATAAAAATGGGAAATTTATCAAAAAAAACAGATGAATTCATGATAATAGCCAGGATTGAAAGTCTAATTTTAAATAAAGGGCTCAAAGATGCTTTACACAGAGCAGAAAAATATTGTGAGGCGGGTGCAAACGGGATTCTCATTCACAGTAAAGAGGAAAATCCGGCTGATATTGTAAATTTTGCTAAAAGTTTTAAAAATAATTACGATATTCCACTTGTTGTCGTGCCAACTACATATAATCAAATAAAAGTTGAAGAGCTCTCCAGTCTAGGTATCGATATAGTAATATTTGCAAATCATCTTCTAAGAAGTGCCTATCCTGCAATGTTAAATACTGCAAAACAAATATTAAAAAATGGAAGAAGTCACGAAATAGAAAAAGATTTAATGTCAGTAAAAGATATAATTTCTTTCATACCATATCAGGATTAAAATTGATTGATTCGAAAAATTTTATCGAAAAACTTCAGAATCTTGGTATTGATTTTTTTTGCGGTGTTCCGGACTCTTTAATGTCGGAGTTTAGTAAATCTTTACATTTCGATTTTCATGATAATAATCACATCATTGCATCAAACGAAGGAAGCGCCCTTAGTATTGGTATGGGTTATAATTTATCTACTCAAAAGATACCATTAATTTATTTACAAAATTCTGGACTTGGAAATATTGTTAATCCTTATGTATCACTACTTCATAAAGAAATATATAACATTCCATTTGTCTTATTAATTGGGTGGAGAGGTGAGCCAAATAAGCCAGATGAGCCACAACATAAAGTTCAAGGGAGAATTACAGAGGATTTATTGAAGCTTCTTGAAATTGATTATATTTACTTTGACGAGAAATCAATACTTGAGGAAATCATTGAACAAATTGAAACATACACAACGAAAAAAAAACCATTGGCTATTTTAGTTAAAAAAGATTCATTTAAGAAAGATTCAAGAGTTTTTGAAAATGATCAGAGCTTATCAACAAGATCTGGTGCATTAAAAAAAATTATAGGTTTTTTTGGCTCAAAAGCTATTTACATATCTACCACTGGAAAACTATCAAGAGAACTTTATTCTCTTAGGCAAATTGAAGAAGAGGTTAATAATGACCTTTATGTCATTGGTGGAATGGGTCATGCATCATCAATTGCTCTTGGGATTTTGGAAAGTGAGAAAAAAAAGAATATTGTTTGCCTGGATGGCGATGGTTCGTTACTAATGCATATGGGACAATTATCGCTTATTGCGGACAAAAAATACAAAAACTTTTATCATATTGTATTTAATAATTCGTCACATGAGTCTGTCGGTGGTCAACCAAACTTGTACTCAAAAATAAATAGTGACCAATTGTTTAAATCATTTGGTTACGAGACAATTATTGGAATAAACTCTATCGAGGAATTAGATAAATTACAGTTAGAAAAAATCAATGGTCCCGCTTACATAGATATAAAAGTACAGAATTTCTCTTCTTCGTCTTTGCCTAGACCAAGTGATGAAATTCAAAAATATAAAGATCTTTTTATTGAAAAATTAAATGAATAAGCAAAATATATTCTTAGATAATGAAAATTTTCAAAAAGAATTATTAAGTAATATATTGTCTAAAGATATTTGTTTTATTACATCAACGGGACACAAAACGCGTGGTGGTTTCGAAAAATATTTAAATTTACTTAAATCAAAAGATAACAAAATTAACGTCTTTTACTTAGATAGATACCCTGAGTTGAGTGACATAAAATCCTTAAAGGAAGATATGGTAAATATAAATTTTATAATATCTTTTGGGGGAGGAAGTTGTATCGATCTTGGAAAAGTTGCATCTATTGAGCTCTCTGACTCAATTATTCCACACATTGCAATACCCACTACTTCTGGAAGTGGTGCTGAATCTACATCGTTTGCAACATTTTGGGATATCAAAGATCAAAAAAAGCTTTCAATAGAAGAAAAAAAAATGCTACCAGAATATGTTTTTCTCAATCCTGAATTTTGTGTTTCTATGCCTGAAAAATTAACTATCTCTACATGCTTAGATTCGATCTCACATTGTATTGATAGTATCTTGAGCAAAAATGTATCAAAAGAGTCTTTAAGTTTAAGTAAATCATCCCTTAGACTAGTCATTGATAATATTGAAAACTCTTTAAAAAAACCCACTGATCAAAAGCTTAGAGGAGAAATATTAAAAGCTTCCAATTTAGCCGGTCAGTCCATTAATTTGACAAAAACCTCTCTTACACATTCTATTTCTTACCCACTTACATACAAATATCATATTCCTCATGGTTTGGCTTGCGGTTTTTCATTAAAGCAAGTGATAGAAAAATTTTATACTGATTTAAATCAATTTATAGATTCGGATATGATTCATGACTTAATATCAATAATTGATTTTTTTGAAATAAATAAATTCCTTAAATCGAGTCTTCATGAAATAGATATTGAAGATTTATATAATCAAATTCTAAAAAACAGTAGATTGAATAATTTTTTTACATCTTTATCAAAAGAAGACCTTGTAAATATTATTACTTCAGCACATAAAGAATATTCATGATAGAGAAAAAGAAACAATTAACTTCAGAAGTGTTGCAGAATACATTAAATTATTTTACTAATGTTGTTAATCCAAAAATTGAATACATAGTTTTTTTTGGAACTCTGCTTGGAATAATAAGAGAAAATAGATTAATTTCTAAAGATGATGATATAGATTTATTAATTCCAATAAGATACAAAAGTGAACTTTTGAAAAATTTATCAAATTCGAAAATAATTATTGATCAAAAAAATGAAGTAAACCAAGGAAAATTTTTTTTACAAGGTCGTTACTTAGATAAAAATATAGAAAGCTTGATTGACTTTTATTTTTATGAAGAAAGAAATAATAAATCAAAAATAATTCTTAAATCAATACATGGACCTATTCAAGATATAAAACGTCATTGGTTGTACATTGATAAAAAAATTCTATTTCCAAAACAAGAAATGCTGTTTGATGGAAATATTATTTTCACACCACACCAACCTGAAAAAGTTTTACGTTTTTTATATGGAAAGAACTGGAAAGTAAAAATTGAAAGAGATAAATACAGATTAATATTTTTAATGCATCGAACTTATGTTATTAGTAATCCTCTATTGGTAGGCTTATATGATGAAATTGGAAACTTTAAAAGACATAAAAGGATATTAAAATCAATAAAAACTCTCTATTACTTAATTCCTAAAAAAATTAGAGCTTTTATTAAGAAACTTTTTAATTGAATTCTTAAGTTTATTCTTTATGTTTAAAAAATTAAAATTTAAATATAAATAATATATTTTTTTTGAAAATTTCAATTTTTTGTTTACATCATGAGCATACCTAAGAAAATACTTGTACTGTTCTTCGATTTCACTTTCAGTTTTAAAATGTTGAAATGAAAAGTTTCTTTCAATATCTATATCTGAAATAGTGTTTTGAATTTGTAATTTTCTTTTTTTGAACTCTTTGTTCCATGGTGAAAATGCAAACCAATAAATTTCAGCAACATCCCTGTCCATATATGTTGATTTTAATTTTGAGACATGCCTCCCAGGACTATATGCTCCGTTTGGATAGTTGTGTATAAGTCTGTCTCTCGGTGAATAAATTATATCAAAATTTACAGTTTGTTTGGCTTTTAATAAGTTAACACTATCAGGCCATAGACCATATTTTTTATCAATTACTAAATTGGAAAAATTTTCATTTGGAAAAACATCAACCATTAATGCTGTTTTAATAAAATATGCTGAATTCTTTACGTTAATTAGATTATTGAATGTACTTTCATTTTTTATGTTTAAAAACTCTGTTGTGTTGAGTACAACTTTAGAATGACTTTCAAATTTTGATTCAAAATTCATAATTTTTTTATCAATCATTTCTGAGTCAAATTCTTTCAAACCTTTATGAATTTCCCAATCAGGAACAATTGACTTAATAATATCAACACTCTTATCAGTTGAAAAATTATCAATGATTACACCATGATTAAATATTTTTTTATGATGGTTTAGCCAGTAGGGTAATAGATATTCTTCGTTGTATATATGAGAAAATAAAATCATCCTATTCAATAATAGTAATGTAGGGAAGATGGTTTTTAATATTCAATCCAATTAACCTTTAAAAATCAATTTCCCAATTTTGAATAAAAGTATTCAAAAAATCAAACTGGTTTTCTGATAAATTTAAATTTAAGTTGTCTGAAAATTTTTTTGTAACAAAATCATAAACTTTATCATATTTTTCAGTTTCTTTGTAATCACTAATAATTACAAAATTTATATTCTCACTTCCAGAAAATTCTGTAACTATCTCTAATTTAAATTTTGTTGTCCCAAATTCTTTATTACGATAACGTAAAAATTGATTTATTTGATTCATGTCTTCAAAACCTTGTTCAAAAATCATTACTTCAATTTTATTGTTTTCAAGGTAATCGATTGAGGTTACAAATTTTTCAGAGTTATTTGTCCACATTAATCCTTTTTTGTCTGTCAAATAAAATAAAGATGGATTCCAATCAAGAACTTTTGAATTGGTAAAAATATAATCAGAATTTTGATAATTTTGATTTAAAACTAATTCCAAATTGCTCATTTTTTTATTTGAAACATACTTGTTTAAATCGTGTTCAAATTTTCCATCCGTATTATAAAATGAAACACTCAAAAAAATTATTAGAAAAGTAATTATTTGATAAATTTTTATTTCGTCGATAAATTGTATTTGATTTATCCTGCTAACAAAAACTAAACCTAAGAAAGGAATTATCGCAATATAGTAATATTCATGAACAAGGTATAAATTTAAGAAGATGAATGGGGTAAGTAAAGTAATTGAATAAATGTTACCTTTAATTAGCAAAAAAATTAAAAAAACTACTGCCAAAATATTTAAACTATCCAAGCCAAAAAAATTTAGATTTATGTCATTTAAAATTCTTATATAACTGTCTAAATTTGCCCTTTGCTCAATTGATCCAAAATTCCACCCCCTTAGCTCTTTAGATGTATATGAAAGTGTAAATTCATTTTTAGACTTTATATAATCACTTATCAGTAACCAAATAGTATTAGGAACAATTACGAAAAAAATAATTTTTAAATTAATAAGATTCTTTACTTTGAATTTTGACTTTTTGATTAAAAAACTAATAGTAAAAATTAACAAATAGATAAAACCTGTCGTAATTTTTGAAACTATAGAAATTGATAAGAAGATGTATGAGAGATTTTGGTTTTTTTTATAAAAAATTAAAGATGCCAATCCAAAAATGTGTGGAATGAACTCAATCATATATGAATTTGAATTGTAAAAAATTAGTGGATGAAAAAATACCAATAAAATTATTGAGTTGCTTAAATTTTGGTTCAAGTTCTCATTTAGAAACTTATAAAATACAAACAAAAATATTAAAAATATCATCCATGACACAGGTCTGAGCGTATATGTTTCTTCAAAACCAATCTTTTGTAATATAGATGAAAATATTTGTAAAATTGGAAATTCATATGGATTCAAAGTTTCTAAACCAATGTGTGGAAGAGGATTAAAGATTGAAATACTATTGTCAGCCATAAATCTGGCACTTATTGCATTTTGATGTTGCCTAAAACTTGTTTTAAAGACAAGGGGCTTATTAAATGAAGATAGGTTTAATAATAAACTTATGAAAAATAATTTAGACATAAATTTATTTGTAGATTCAATATTTACTCTATTGACTAATTGAGCAAATAAAACATAGGCCAATATATAAAGAAGAAAATTTCTAGTTCTCCAAAAATCATAAAAATTAAAAAATACAAAAATTGTAAAAATAAAAAATAGTACTAATTCTTCAATTAGCTGAAGACTTGTTTTCGAATTTAAAATTCCCAAAAAAATTATAAAACTAAATGTAAATACAATTACAAATTTAGATTTAAGTGATGTTGATGAAGTTAATAAGGGAAATAATGCAAAAATAACCATAAGAAAAAAATGGATATTTTTTATTAAATTATTTTTTACTTTTTTTAAAGAAGACATTTTCCTGAAACTTGTTTGTTCAAATCAGACTGTCCAGGGTGGATTGCCATCATCCCATAGTTTATTCATATTAAGGTACTCTCTATATGTGTCCATAGGTTCAAAGTAACCATCATGAACAAATGCTTTAAGTTCATTGTTTTTTGTTAAATTTATCAGCGGGCTTGTCTCTAATATTGAGCTTTCATCAAGATAATCTATAAATTCTTTTTTAAATGCCATAAATCCTATATTTACAAATCCTTCAAGTTTTGGCTTTTCAATAAAACTAGTGACTTCATTATTACTATCAAAATTTACTAATCCAAATCTTGAAGTTGGGTTAGTGACTGATATTGTACCTATTTTTTTATGGTTTAGATGAAAATCGATTAATTCAGAAATATTAACATTTGCTAAACCATCACCATAAGTAATTATGAAATTGCTATCAATATACTTTCTAATTTTATAAAGCCTTCCACCAGTATTTGTTTCATCTCCGGTTGACAATACTTCTACGTTATTCCAACCATCAAAGTAGTCAAATATAATGCTTTCAAGATACCCCGTGCATATAAGATATTTAAACTTTCCATACCTATTAAAAATGTTTATCAGATGTTCTAAAACAGGGATGCCACCTATTTCCACCATTGGTTTTGGCAAGTCTTCAGTCATCTCTCTCATACGAGTGCCTTTTCCTCCGGCCAATAGAATAACTTGTTGTATAGAACTCATGCTCTAAGTTTAGAAGTTATTAACACTAGAATGCTACTATGCAGGAAACAAATTATATCATTACAGGATCTTCTGGATATATTGGCTCAAATTTTTTATTAAAAAATCCTAAAACTTTAACTGTAAATAGAGATACTGAAAACCTATTTTTACAAGATAGCAATAGAAATATTCTTGAAGATAATAAAAATAAATATGTATTGATTCATCTTGCTACACATTTTTCAATAAATAAAGATGACGATCATATAATCAAAAAAGCAAATTTAGATTTTGGAATTAATTTATTGAAATATATCGAAAAACTCAATATTTCAAAAATAGTATATACAAACACAATGTACAGTTTTTATAAAGGCGAGAAAGAAAGAAATAGTTTTTACACAAAATCAAAAAATATATTTTCAAAACATTTATTTCAATACACACAAAAAAGAAATATCTTTTACGAAGAAATTTTTTTAGATAATTCATTTGGAGGAATTGATAGAAGAAAAAAAGTTATCCCATTAATTATTGAAAATATTTATTCAAATAAAGAAAATCCAATAAATAATCCAAATAATGTAATTAACCTTATGCATATTGATGACATTGTAAAAAGACTTGAGTTGAGTGGAAATATCCCAAAAAGTGAAAAATCTGCATTCATAAATAATAAATCTGTAGCCTTATATTCAATTTATGAATTCTTAGATTATTACAAAAAAACAAAAAAAATTAAAAAAGATATCTTGAAATTTTATGAAAATGAATATATCCCAAACGATTTAGCTATAAATTATAAAAATCTAAAAATTAACGATTTATCAAACAAACTAATACATACCTATAAAAATTATGAGAAAATGAGAAATGACAATTAGTCCTTTTTCTAAACTACATAATGATGTAAAAATTGTACATGGTAAAAATATAAAAGATTTACGTGGAAATTTTAAAAAAACAATATTTGGCAGTGATTTAAAATCATTAATGCCTGAGCCATCAGAAGTGCTAAATTCAGTATCACATAAAAATGTAGTTAGAGGTCTACACTTCCAAAATCCTCCAAATGAAGTCGATAAGTTTATAACATGTTTATACGGTGAAATAAATGATGTTTTTTTAAATTTAAAAAGAAACTCTTCAAATTATGGGTCACATGATTCAATTATTTTGAATCAAGATGATGAGATTGCTCTTTTCATACCAAAAGGATACGCACATGGATTTTCAGTTTTGTCAGAAATTGCAGTTGTTACATACTTGCAATCTGGTGACTTTAATGAAATCTCTGATTCAGCAATTAATCCTATGAGTTTAGATATAAATTGGAAAGTTGATGAGCCAATTATTTCTGATAAAGATCGTAATGCTATAGAATTCACAAGTTTTGAATCTAAGTTTTAATTTACATGTTAAAAGTTAAATTGCTTAATATCACAGCGTTTAATAAAGCTGTAACAAGAATAACTTATCGAGGTGACATTACATTTCTTCGAAGCATAGCTGTATTATCTGTACTCTTTTATCACTCAGAGATTAAATTTTTTAAAGGAGGGTGGTTAGGTGTAGACATATTTTTTGTAATTTCTGGATATTTAATTTCAAATATTATTTTTTCAGAGCTATCGAATGGCTCTTTTTTATTTAGAAACTTCATTAAAAGAAGAGTGAAAAGAATTTTACCAGCATTAATGTCTACCCTTTTAGTAACTATTCCATTTTCATATTTCTTGCTTGTTCCGAAGGAGCTGATTGAATATGCTCGTTCTTTAGTTTCTTCTCTTTTCTTTTATTCAAATTATTTTTTTAGAAACTTAGATTTTTACAACTCAGCTCCAGCAAAAAAAATGCCATTACTCCATATCTGGACACTTAGCTTAGAAGAACAATTTTATATTTTATTTCCCATATTCGCTTTTGTGACATACAAATTATTAAAAAATAAGTCAATATTTTTAATAATTTTTATTTTTTTTGCTTCCATATTTTTGAATTCGACAAATCAAACAAATGATAAGTTTTACTTTTTAGAATATCGCGCATGGGAATTTTTACTTGGGGTACTAATAATGTTTTTAGGCTATACCTTTACTGTAAAAAATATAAAATATTTGGGTTTATTTACTATTTTATTTTCCATTTATCACTTTGACGATTCACAAATTAATGAGATTGAACCAAAAATATTTGTTGTGGTTGGTACTGCTATTTTTCTTCTTTTTGAAGGAGACAATAATTTTAAAAGATTAGAAAATAATTCAATAATAAAACAAATAGGACTATCTTCATTTTCTATATATTTGATACACCAACCAATTTTTAGTTTTTCTAGGATATATCTAGAGAGGTCAAATCAATACATTGATAATATCGACAGATTAACTTTAATTTTATTAAGTCTCATTGTTGGTTATTATTCTTGGAAACATGTAGAGGTTTATTTTCAAAATATTAAAAGTTTGAAAAATTTAGTGATATTTATAGTAATTACTATTTTTATCATTGTATCTTTCTTTGTTTATTCAGAAAACACTTCTGGTATAAAAAATAGATATGATTTCATCCCAGATGAAGTTTTATATTACTCACTAAATACAAATTTTTATCCAAATTCAAATATCGAAAATTTACAAAATTGGAAAAATTTTAAATGTTTTGATGGCACATGTAATTTTACGAACAATGATAACTCAAAAAGCATTTATATATTTGGAGACTCTCATGCAAATATATTTTCGGTTTCTGTTTTGCGGGAGCTGAATGAACTCAGCAAAGAATATGATTTAAAGATTAAAAATGGAACTGGAGGACGATGTTTACTTTCAGGGCAAGTTGATTCAACAGAATATGTTGGTGCATGTGAGCGAGACTATTTTGAAGAATTTGTAAAGCGAATAACAAAAGATGATATTGTCGTAATTACAGGTCGACTTGATCTTTGGATAAATTCAGAAATTGGTGAGAAGCAGCTTCAGTGTAAAACTTGTGACTATAAAAAGGAACTATTGGAAAGATTTGAAAAACTTGCCTTGAGTTCAAAAAATTTATTCATTTTTTATCCACACCCAACATACGAATACTCGATAGCAAAGTCCTACTTGTACAAACAAAATAAGTGGGGTGAACCAATCAAATTAGATTACAATTTGTGGAATGAGTATATTGAAGAGACTGAATTATTCTTTGACTCAATAAATGGAGATAATATTGTAAGAATTTATTCAGATGAGTTTTTTTGTAATAAATTTGAGCAAGGATATTGTTATGCATCAACAACTAATGATATTTTTTACACTGACGATAACCATCTATCTTTTGAAGGAATATATCCATTAACTCAGACTTTAGAAAAAATGATCTTAAGTAGTACGATTAAAAATAATTAGCAATTTATAGATATAAAACATTCTTGTAAATTTTAAATGTAAAAGTCTTTAATCTTTTTTTTATGCTTTGGAACATACGTCGCTTATTAATAAATTTTTTAAAATCATTATTTACTTTTGAAATATCTTCATATTGATAGCTACTTTCTTCCTTATCAAGCTTTAAATCTTTTATTAATTTGCTCCAGTAACTGAAAAATATCTTATTGTCATCGTGTTTTTTTAATTCATGATTTTTTTCTTCTAAATTTTTAAATGATTTGACAACAGAAAGAGGTATATTGTCAACATGTTTATAGGCTCGATGGTATTTAATGATTGGTATTGACCCAAGATAAATTGACTCCCAAACTCTATGTGTATCAAATCCATTTCCCCATGGACATAATGTGTATCTGTACTTTGCTAACTCAATTAGATAATCTTCTTTATTTAATTTCTCGTTTTGATGATAAAAAAAATTACTACTTTTTGCCATTTTAATTGTATGTAATCTATGAAACTGTTTTGTATTTATATTGAAATTAACATAAGCTTTGTTAATTTTTTTTTCATTTTTTTTACTGATTGCTTTAATTATGTCCTCAGAATTTGGGTTAATTTTGTAAAAAGAATTGTTAACTCCAATAGGAATAGGTATTAAGTCAGGGTGACTAAAGCATACGTTTGTTGCAAACCACTTTGATACAAATTCAGGTTTCAAATTAAAAACTTTTTTTGTTATTTTTCGATCAGATTGATGTGTGATGAGAATTATATTTTCTAATTTTTCATAATTTTTAAGGACGGAAAAGAAATGCTCAACAACATCTGCTTGACAAAATATTATTGAATTACTTTTAATCTTAAAATTGTTCGAAATATACCAAACATAATTGATATTTTTCTCATTTTTTTCTTCTAAGATAGTGACATCTGAACGCTTAATTTCTTTTTGAAAATTTTCTGATGAACAAAATTCAGAAAATTTAAAATCTGAGATTCCGACAAATTTTTCTGAGTCTATAATTTCTTTAATATTCAAGGACATCCTTATTGACAATAATAACTGTCAAAAAGATCTATTTTTAAGGAATATTTAAAAGGAATAGTCAATATTTAAGATTATTTAGTTTATTTGCATTTAAAAAGTGATTACCGTGCCAACCAAAATGTCTTTTTAAGTTGAAATAATGATATCTTTTTGGTTTTTGAAATTTATAACCTTTAAGTGGTGTTTCATAAGAAAATTTCATAGCAGTTTCTACATTTGGATATTTTATAGTTTTATCAATTGAGAGTTCGAAATTTAAAACATTTAAAAATATATCTTCTGGAACACCGTGTTTTAAAAAATCTTTTTCAAAACTATCAGCATATTCTAAAAACTTTTTACTTCTTAAACTAAACCCACCATTTCCAATCCTATTAATTGATAAATTGTTGATTATTGTTTTTGACATCTCAGGAGGATAATTGTTCCATCTTTTATTCCACTCAACATCATCCGGCCATGGAGCCCCAATATAATCGTATTTAAGAAATTCATCTGACCACATATTTGGATTTACAATGTGTCCATCATGTTGAATTATTAATGCGTGTTCTGAATCTATATACTTGTTCAAACCCAGAACGATATTGTTATATTGAATGACGTCTTTAAGTGAAGGTATTTTTATGCATTCAAAATCATCAAAATTAGGTTCATTTGTAAAGAAAATTATTTTATTAAATTCTAATTCTTTTGCCGAATATTTTAATGCTTTGACTGTCTCTTCTACTTTGTTAGTTGATATTGCAACTAGATCTAGTGGTAATTTTTTTTTCAATGTTTGTATTGTTGTTTAAATATTTATAATAATTATAAATTATGAATAAAACATTTACTTTAGTTATCCCTACTTTTAATTCTTCATCTTATGTCGAAGAACTTATTGATAGTGCAATGAATTTAAAATATTTAAACGAAATAATAATTTCAGATGATTGCTCCGAAAGTAGTGAGTTTGAGATACTTAAAAATTTAATAAATAAAGAAAAATATAAAAAACTTAATATAAAGCTTCATAAAAATAGTAGTAATCTTGGTGGGTTTAGAAATAAACTTAAAGGGGTTGAGCTTTCTTCTAATGAATTAATATATCAGGTTGACAGTGACAACATAATTAGTAAAAAAACTGAAAAATTCTTAAATAATGAAAAGAATTTAAAGCTTGTAAGTGAAGGTGATATATTTTTACCATCAAAAATCAGGCTTTTTAGAAAATTTAAAAAATTTGAAAGTATATTCTTTTTTAGACAAAATGATGTATTGTTTACAAAAAATAATAAAAAACTTAATTTACATGATGTAAAGAAAGAATTAATATCTGATTTAGGCACTTTCAAAGATAGAACATTAAAGTCTATATTAAATATTGGTAATCCCCTTTTTTTAAAAAAAGATTATATAAAGTTTTGTAATGAAGGGTTAGATTTAAGTATTGATATCTCTGCAGGAGATGCAATCGCTTTATCCTATTTTTATTTAAAGAATAATGGAAAAATAGTTTTTAATAGAAATCTATCTCACTTTCACCGGATGAGAGAAGATAGTTATTGGCATACGGGTGGGGAAAAATCAAAACAGTCTGATCTATATTTTCTTAAAAAAATAAAAGATTTAAATGTTAACAATTCTCTAAGTAAACAAAAAATTTACTTCATAACATATGGGACAAAAAATTTCAGAATTGCAAAGTCGCATTTAATTTCTGTTGCAAAAGAATCTGGTTTATTTGAGAAAGTAATTGGATTTAACCAAAATTCTCTATCAAATGAATTTATTAACAAATATAAAAATATCTTAACTAGTCCAAGAGGGGCAGGTTATTGGATCTGGAAACATGAAATTATTAATAGCGTATTAGAAAATATTAATGAAGGAGATTTAGTTGTTTACAGTGATTCTGGTTCTTCATTTAATTACTTTGCAAAAAATAGATTTAATGAATATATAGATATGCTAAACGACTCAAATTACGGAAATTTCAGAATTGAATGTGAATCAATACACAAAGAAAATGATTGGACAACTGCTGAATTATTTAATTACTTTGATATTAATTTTGATTCTGACATAGCAAAAGATACTCAACTAGAAGCAACTCACATGATATTTAAGAAAAATGAACATACTGAAAATTATATAAATGAGTACAAAAAATTATTAAACTTTGACCCGTACTTGATTACAGATAAATATAATTTGGATGGACAAATTGATAGTTTCAAGGAAAATAGACATGATCAAAGTATTTTTAGTTTACTTAGTAAAATTTATGGTGGAGTAACCATCAAAAATGAAACACACTTTACTGAAGAAAAAGACGCTCAGGTCAATTATCCTTTTCTAGCAGTCAGAAAACATGGCCATGGTCTTAAAGATACAATAAAATATATATCAAATTACCAAGATATGAAATATAGTCCTGTTTATTTTCAGTAGACAACTTTTTAAAAGTAACTTATTTAAAATACATTATGAATTAAAAAATGACTAATAGCTTTAAAACACCAATTTTGTTTATAACTTACAATAAGATAGATACTTCAAAAAAAATTTTAAAAGTAATTAAATCAGTTAACCCAACAAATTTAATTATTGCTTCTGATGGTGGAAAAAGTAAAAATGAATCTTATGAAATTAATAAACTAAGAGATTATTTCAACTATGAATTGAACGATCTTAATTATAAAACAATATACAATGACAAAAATTTAGGATGTAAAAGATCCGTTGTCAATGCTATAGATAAATGTTTTGAGTTTCATGATGAATTGATAATATTGGAAGATGATACACTGCCATCTCTTAAATTTTTTGGATTTGTTGAAAAAATTTTAAAACTATATAGAGATAACGACAATATAAATTTGGTTTCCGGTTATAACTATCTCGCAAAAACAAAAACTACTCAAAACTTTTATTTTTCTAAATATACAAATATATGGGGTTGGGGAACTTGGAAAAATCAGTGGGATAATAGGATAGATTTAAACTCTGAAACTTTAAACTCATTTAAAAATTCTGACTTAAATAATATATTTCATAGTGATTATGAAAAAAATTATTTTTTAGATCGTTTTGATGAAGTAGTTTATAAAAATTTAGACACTTGGGATTATGGTTTAGTATTTTCCAACTTTTATCAAAAAAAACTATCAATCTATCCAAAATACAATTTAGTAAAAAATATTGGACTGGGACATGATAAAGCTACCCATACTAACAATTATTTTAAATATTTAATTTCTACTCCAAATAAAAAACTTAGTATTTTTCAATCAAATCAATTAGGGTATATTGAGCCTATCGTCAACTACTCGGTTGATGAAAAGTTTCACAAAAAAATCATCTTGAAAAATAGTTTATATAATCGTTTTGTTTATAGATTATTGAAGTTATTTAGAAGAATCTAGAAATAGTCTTTATCTTTTGCTTCTTTTATCCAAGGAATTACTATATCAAGCATCTCTGATAAAGATGTAGTTGCATCATAACCTAATAGGCTTTTTGCTTTTTCCGTAGAAGGAATTCTTTTTTGTACGTCGTACTTAAAAGCATCAACAAATTTATAATTTGGTATCTCATTAGGATGAATTTTTTTGAAAATTAGATCCGCAAGTTCTAGAACAGTCGTAGATTTACTAGTTGACAAATTAAAATCATTATTTTTAGCTTTTTCATGATCAAGTAATAATACAATTCCTTTTGCAAGATCTTCCCCATATGTATAGTGTCTTATTTGATTACCTTTACCGAGGATTTCAAGTTTTCCATTGTAATTAAGTGTTTTTAAAATTAGATCTGGAACAACATGGCTTAAAGCCAATTTTTTCGAGCTTTCAGTAAGGTCTTTTTTTGTTTTTGCTTTTACTTCACCAATGCCTACAGCATTAAAAGGTCTTGCTATTGAATATTCAAGACCATATTGTGAATATGCAGATCTAGCAAAATATTCTACTGCTAGTTTTTGAAACCCATAAGAACTAATTGGAGGTGGAATCTTTGATAAATCTGACTCTTGAGTTGGATAGATGGTAGTTGATTCAAATACCATTGATGAACTTAGATATACAACTCTTTTTAATTTATTACTTTCATTTTTTACTTCTATAGCTGTATCTATTGTTGAAGAAATTATTTTTTCGTTTTCTGATAAAAGATCATATTCAAACTCGTGAAAATAGGAAATCCCACCAATCATAGCTGCTCCTGCTATCAGATAGTCACAATCTTTTAAGAGTTTTTTCACTAGTGCTCTGTCTTTGACATCACCTTCTACAAATTCATAATTGGAATCTTTAGAGTGATTTCTTATTACTTGTCCATATTTAGACAAATTATCAATACCTACAACTTTATAACCTTGTTCAAGCAATTCTTTAACGACATAACCACCAATAAATCCTTCGGATCCTGTTAATAATACTTTTTTCATTTCCTACGAAATACTAACCTTAAAACCCAGTAACAGTAACTTGGTAGAAATTTTTTAAGATTAAACTTAGATTCTCCATGTGCTCTATCTATCCAAATTGTTGGTATTTCTCCAATAGGTTGTTTATTTAATTTTGCTTTGACTACCATTTCTAGCCCTAGAGTAAATCCGTTAGTGCTTTCAATTTTTACAGAATTCATAAAATCTTTACTGTAAGCTTTAAACATATTAGTTGGATCTTTAGTACCAATACGAAAAAAATGATAAAGAATAAAGCCTGAATATTTACTTAATAAATACTTTAGGCCTTTTTTTCCAACATAGTTTCCATTCCTAATATATCTACTAGCCACAGCAACAGAGAGGCCCCTCTCAATAAGTAAAAAAAGATCTTCAACTTGTTTTGGGTCGTCACTTCCATCTCCCATAGCAACACAAACAGCTTTTCCATTTGAATTATCAATTCCAAACCTAACTGCATAAGCAGGACCTTTTCCATATGTATTAATTAATATTGGAACATCTAAATCACTTTTTTCTATTTCTGAAATAGTTGAATCGTCTTTACTGTCGACAACTACAATTACCTCTGTATCATTTTTCAAATACGAAATAAAACGCTTTAGTATAATAACAAATTCTGGACCTTCATCTTTACAGGGTATTACTAAGCTTTTATTTATTTCCAACTACTATCACCTTTTTACCATCAAAATTGTAATCTTTAAATTCATCATGAAAAGTAGTTATTAAAACATTTTTAGAAAAAGATAAAATATCTTTATAGTTCTTATAACCTTTCAGATTTGGTTCGACAATTTCTACTTCATAATTTAATTTTTTTAAAATATTATTTAATACTAATGATTGTGAATCTCTTAAATCATCTGAGTTTGGCTTAAATGTTAGTCCTAATTGAATAATTTTCTTGCCCTCAAATTTTTCACCTATTTCCAGAACAATTAAATTTATAAATTCTTCATTCGTAATGTGTAGTTTTTCAATAATCCCATCTTGATCGCCATATGAATTGATGAAAGTTTTACTATCTTTTATTAAACAAGGGCCTCCTACAAAGCCTGGGTCGGGAATTCCATTTAATCTGGGATAATCTTGTTTCGCTAAATCAAGTATCTTTTTAAAATCAATTGAATTATTTTTTGCAATGTTGGAAAAATAATTAACTAAAGAAAATTGAGAGTATCGATAAGTATTTAGAAAAAGCTTTATAAATTCAGCTTCTGAGTAATTCACATAAATTGTTTCAATTTTTAATAAATCAAAAAAACTCTTTACTTTTTTATATTCAATTTCATTTTTACACCCAACAATTTGAGGTAATAATTCAATTTCTTCAAATGCGAAGCCTTCTGCTAATCTTTCAGGACAATAGGCTATCAAGATATTTTTTGATTGTTCATTGGATTCTTTTTCGACATTTTCAACCATGCCTTTCTCAACAGTACTTCTTAGTAAAAGTACTGATTCATTTTTAATCTCCCTTAATACATCTGAAATTACTCCCTCAAATAATTCTTTATCTTCTTTTTTTGAAGAAGTCCCAAGAGTTACTATTACAAGATTGCAATTCTTAATATCTGATATATCTGAAGAAACCTCCAATCCTGCTTTGTTTGCATTTGTAAGATTAGATTGAAAATCTTTTTCAGTAAATGGAGGGATAGATTGTTTTATAAGACTTAATGCTTCTTCATTTTTGTCAATAATTATTGTTTGTATTCCTTTATTCTGAATGAAACAACTTAATGGCAAACCAATATGGCCAGCTCCTCCAACTACAGCAACTTTGAATTTCATATATGTTAATAATACAGTCAAAAAGAAATGTTAATATTGACCTATGAATATATTGGTTTCCACCATATCATTTTTATTTGTAACAATGGTAGGGCGGGCTACCTACAATATTTTATTTAAAAGGTTTATCAAAAGCCGAATTATCTCCGATATAGATATCAAATACTTTTATCCTCTGTTTTCTTTATTTTTTATAGGAAATATCATAATTATTTTTAACTTTGTAGTACCAATAAAAAATTTAGTTATACCTATTTTTATTTTTTTAATTGGTTTAATAGTTTTTGACATTTACAAAAATAAAATAAAACTAGATCTTAACCTAGAAAGTTTTATTCTGTATTTATTAACACCATCTTTGTTGGGAATAACAAGTTATGGTGTTTGGATGG
>MDTE01142237.1_pt1 | contig 22677 bp, 10 predicted proteins | sample 811231 | NCBI WGS metagenome assembly MDTE01 (sample SAMN05326651, study PRJNA326480) | marine metagenome | isolation source: seawater | place: Indian Ocean: Red Sea | collected 2010 | reverse complement strand
TATACCTGTGACAATACCTGCACCAAATGTAACTGACATTGTCCCGGACAATTGTTTTATAGATTTACGTCTACAGCATTTTAGATTTTGTCCGTCATATTCAAAAAACATTCCGTTCTGGTCATCAAATAAACCACAACGTAATTCGCTATTTTGCCATGCGTTTACATGGTAGTAACCATAGCCACCTGTGCTATAAGAACCAGTTGGAGTAGAACTTAATGTTATATGGAAACTGTAATCGTCATATACAGAAGAAACTTGGAACTGTCCATTAAAGTAATTAACACCATTAATAAGATCAACATCTTTAATAGTAAGAGTTAAACCTGTGCTTAATCTGTGTGCATATTTTGTATAAACCCTAGCTTGGTTTCCTGTGCCACCATAAACAATACGTTCTATTTGTGTTGTTGGACTAAAGTTAACAGCAAATGAAACTTGTATACCTTTACCAGATTGATATCTAAAATATTTACGAGTTTGTCTAATCATCTGAGAATCAGGATTAGTACTTGGTATTAGTTCAACACCACCATCGTATGGTCTATGCAATGCAAATCCATCAGCACGAAGTATAAGTGAAGTAGCAACAGAGTAGTTTACATCAGTTAGATCAGTATCTGTACCTGCTTCTTCTACTTCTATTTTGCTTGGTGATAGGACAGATTTAACACGTTGTACAACAGTAGATCCTATACCTAATACTTTCTTAAATTTTTGGTTAGTACCTGACCCGGAGTATGAAATGACATTTGTATTTGCAAGTGCATCTGCGTAGGTAGGGAAGAATGTTGCTGTATTTACAGCGTTACCTGTTGCCCTTACATAATAAAAATATCCACTTGTAAATCCACCTATGGCTGTGTCTGCTTCGTAAATACATAAATCGCCGTCAGAAAATCCATGACTTGTACTAAATTGAAAGGCTGTACCACCACCGCTAAGCCAAGTTGATACTGTTCTTTCTAAAAATGTTTCTGGTTTAAACAAAGATATGTCATCACCAGTTTTAAAGAATGAAGTATAGTTTGTACCTGATCCTTCAATTACTGTTTTATCTAAATCTAAAGTAGATGTACCTTGACCAAGAACTTCACCAATAATGTTTGGTGTATCTAAAGTACATTGCCCAGAACCTTTAGAAGATATAGAAACCGATGTTTCTAGTATTGCGTCATCGTAAGTAGCAGCTAACTTAATCCAGTTCTGTGATACACGAATAACATAGTAAACCGTGTTATCGGTTAGTCCTCCCGGGGCGGTCGATCCTGTCTGTAACGTAACACTAAACCCTGTGCGTAGATAATGGTTTGGAATTCTAATAGCGTTTTGTTCTACCCATATAGAACCTGCAGGGTCAAACGGTACTGATCTTGGTGGGATTTGCGAAGCCGCATTCATTTCAAATGAATTGTCAGTTACGTTTCTATTCAATGTGTAAACAGAATCAGATGCACCATCAATACTTGCAGTTAATTTCTGAGCACCCGCACCCGCACCTGCTAAATCAATAATGTCTGTTTTTCTTACACGACCTGTACCAGAATATGGCCTTGCAAACAAGATACGATCAGGCCAACCTGCATTACCTAAAGCACCTGTTAGTGTTCTGTACATATAAAATCTATTATTATCAATTCTTCTTATATAGTAAAACGCACCATTTCTTAAACCTTGTACTGGCGTATCAGATGTGTATTGAACACGATCACCTGTAACAAAACCATGTGAGTTTCTCCATATGTAACTGTAGCCATAAATATATCCTGTAGTTCTAGACCCACCAGTTGAATGTCTAAATGTTATATCTGCACCGCTGTAACCTGTAACTGTTGTAGCTAGTTGTAATTTAAATTCAGTTGCGTTAACAACGTAATAAGTTTGAGCGTTTGTTAAACCATTAATTGTTGTATTGCCTTCGTCTGTATACACAACAGCATCTCCGTCTGTAAGTCCATGTCCTTGTGTGGTAGGTGTAGCGACAGGAGTTGTAGCTGCGTTACCCATGTTTGCGTGGTTAACACATTGATAGAAGAGATCAGGCCCTCCGGCAGGTACGACAATAGTTACTAATCCATCAGTTCCCGCTGTTCCAGAAGTTGTAACTCCTGTGGAGTATATTCCACCTGTCTTATCTGCTGCAGTATAAAAACGTAAATCATGAGTACCATTGCTTGAATCACTTTGATCAAATTCATATGTGTTCCCCTCTGTTAATACAAGTGCAGGTGCTTCTATGCCATCAATATAAAACTTATTATCACCGTTGCTGTTTGCTTGCACCGTTACTGCATAGGTAGTAGTAGAAGGTGTTGGAGCTATAGTCTGGGTAGCATCGATAAAGTCTGCACCATCTACTGCTGACCATACTGTGATATCTAAAGTAGCTGAGGCTGACCCGGGACTAGTTATATTTTGGATATTGTCATATGAGTAATAAGATAACTGTATTCTGTTTGCGTCAACAACATATACGTTGTAATAATAGTTTCTGCCTAAACCACTTGGCATACTGCTAGATGTAGAACCTAACCTTATAACGTCACCTGTAGTTAATCCGTGATTATTAAAATATAAAGTATTAGCATTTGGGTTTGGGTCCATCAATACAACAGCACCACTATGAGTTGACCTACTCATATTTACTGCACCGCTATTTGGATAACGTGCAAACTGCATATGTGTTTGGTTATTTATAACTTGTACATTTCTTGGATATAAAATCTGACTAGAATTTTGTGTATAACTCTGTAAATTTTCTGAATTATTTACATAGTAAGATGTGCTGTTTATACCAACGTATGAATAAAAACAAATAAATGCTTGGTTAGGATCGTTTGCAACAAAAGGTATTTCACGATCAAATCGTGCTTTTTCATCACCGCTACCTGTGTAGATTTGCTGCGGGTCAAATGCTGTTACAAAACAAGATCTAACAACACCATTCCAAGAACCGTAGTTAGATAAATTAACTCTTGTATTATGACGGCTATCTCCGGGAGGATATAAAGTTAACCAGAATGTATTGTTATCAACCTTACGAACATAGTATGGTCTTGTATCTGTAAGACCTCCTAATGCACCGTTACCACAACCATGTAAATATACAACATAATCACCATCATTAAATCCATGTGGGCCATCAGTAAACTCAATAGTTTCTACACCACCTGCTGTATTTAAATTTATTGTTCTAGAAGAACCTGACCCGGGAATAAACCATTTTACATTTAGACCTTGTGACGGTGCGTATTTTGGTATCCAGTTATGTTCATCAACTGCACCATATGTCCATCTATGATTATTAGTTTCTCCTGTATCTGCATTAGTTTGTGTAGACTTACCTTTGTTTAAAAAGTTTTCATGTACAACATTAGCTGCACCCGCTGTAAACGGTACTACTTTTTGACCAACAGAGTTAACTAAAAAGAATGACGTACCTTCATTAAGGCCTAGTGGATACTCAGTACTTACAGTTAACTTAGATGGGCTACCATTATCTGTTGTTATGCCATTTAAATTTTGTAGTTTAAATTCTGTACCTTGATAAATAGATGCTAAGAAAACTTGGGTATATGTATCTTTAATATTTCCTGTAGTTGGGATATTAGCTTTAGCAGTATAAACAAATGTAGTTGCATCAATAATTTTGGTAACAACAAAACCACCGTTAGCATTATTGTTTCTGCTTCCTATCACAATTATTGGGTTACCTTGCACTAAGTTATGTTGATCGGCAGTAACAACTCTTATTTGATTACTGTCAGTAACCGAAGTCATCTCTGTAACTTCTATATCTTGGTCACCATTACGACTAAAGAAAGTAGGAATATTTCTAATTAATTCTAATGTTTCCCATTTTGTAGATTGCAATCCATATTCAAAGTCAGTATCAATTAAGTTCTCAGGTTGTGATACACGGAATTTAGAGACAGGGTCTGTATATGTTTTATCAGGACGCATCTCTGTGCTGTCTTTTTCTACAAATATCTGCAACTCGTCAGTATCTGCCATCGCTGTTGTATCGAGGGTCAGAGTAATTAATGTAGTCTTAGCTGCGTTATCTATTGCATATGCTGTTGCACCACGATTAGTATCTGCAAACGCATAAAGTATTGTATTTCTTGTGACGTTCGAAATTGTTAATAATCTTTTTTGTGCAATAATTTCACTTAGAAGTATCGTTTTTGCCGATGCATCAAAGACGTATGAGTGAATAATTTTTTTAGCCATGTGTTGTTACTCCGTTAGCCAAGTGCGATGGCATAGATAATTGAATCAGAGGTTAATGAAATTTTTTCATTTGCCCCTGCGTTAACTAAAGTTTTGTTTAGACCAAAACCGGGTTCGATCTTATCAAACAAAGGCAATGGTGTAGTGTCATTGTTAGTGACCTTAACTGTGCCACCACCAGATGAGGACGCAGCACTAGCTGCCGATGCTGCTGCTGCCGCCGCATCACTAGCTGCACTTGAAGCTGAGTTTGCAGCGTTAATTGCATTTGCTGCTGACGATTGATTGTTTGCAAGTGCCGCTGCTGCCGCTGATTGTGAACTAGTATTTGCAGTTTGTGCATCATCTTTCGCTTGTACCGCAGCTGCCCTAGCTGCATCTGTATCTGTAAAAGATTGTGCTGCAGCATTTTCCGAAGCTAACGCCGCTGCCGCTGAGGCCGCCGCTGCTTCTGCGTCTACAATTAATGCAAAATTTCCAATTGTGCCATTAGTTTTTAAAGGTGTAGAACCACTAGAAGTATGTGCAACATTGACAATGTAAATATTATTATTACTAGCATCTTTAACAAGATCTCTTTTGTTGTATCCAACCCCGGCTGACCAATCACCTCGGAATACGCCTAGTTCTTGTGCAACTTGAAACTCACCGCTACTATCAAAAGCTAATACTTTGTTGGCACGAGCCGCTGCATTTTCTGATATTTCTAAACTACCAATAGTGTTTGTTATACCAAATCTTATAGATCTACTAACTATTTCCTCTTGCTGTTGATGTAAGATCACCGCCTTGTCTAAGGCATCGTTAATAACTTCCGGAAAAAATCCACCTTGGTTAGTAAGGTCTGTACTTTGTAATGGTTGTAAATTAGATGTAATAACAAGAGTAAAGCCAGTTTGTAAATTAACAGTAGCTCCACCAGATTTAAGAGTTACGCTCCCACCCGGGTTACCATTCTGATCATCATTAAGTGCAACAGTATAATCAGTTGTCAGCGTTAATGTAGTTTCTGCACTTGTCGCACTATTTAATCTAACAACAACAACATCTTGCGGTTCAAAAACTTTAAATGTAAATGGAAAGTTAGACGCAGTACCATTACCCACAAACGGCGATGTTTTTCGTAGCGTAGAATTTATAGTCATTGACTATTATCTGTGAGTATCTTATTTAAGATAGCTTTAGTTTTCTTGCTTACGGTCACACCTTTAGTTTCTACTTTGTCCACTTGCTTTACCTGTAATTAAACCTCTAAGGTAATCTGGCAAACTTGTAGGATCTATCTTGCCCCGGTTAACATCTACTTGATAACCTATTGGTTTTCCTAATATTGTTAGCGGTACACCTGTTACTAATGACAAAAAGGTTAATAAGTCTTTTACGTTTCTCCCGGACAAATCTTTACTGTCATCAGTTAAAGCTAAAATTGTTGTAACTGGAGCTCGTAAAGAAGCTTCTAATATTGATACAGATGGACTTACAGTAATACGATCATTATATGGTTTGTTGTCTAACATATTTACACCCACTAAAGCAGCAGTACCAAAAGGCACTAATGCAGCCGCTGATCTTAATTGCGATCCAAAATACCAACCCATAAAGTCATCGGCAATACCATCTTCTTCGTCATCATTAAATCCTTCGCCTAATGCTCTTACTATCATGTCTGCAACAAATGAAGGCATTGCAAAACCTAAAAGATATGTCATAAATAATTTACCTTTATTACCTCGCCAACCTAGATCTCTCATAATTTTTTTATAAGCCGTACCATTTAAGTTGGCAATCATATTAAAATAATTTCCAAATTGTAGGAATGTTTTCATAACAGGCGTAGTAATCATAAAAGCAGGTAAATCTTCTGCGTTCAAACTGTCTTGTGTAAGACGTACATTTGCATCTGATATTTGTATAGCTTCTGCCCTTGCTTCTTCAAAGGTCATACTAGTAGGAAGTTCTGCCATAGCTTTTTCGTATGATGCTGCCCATACAACGCTATCTACTTGGTTTTGAAATGCTTGCTGTATAAAGTATCCATGATGTGTAGCCCATTTTTGTACTTTTTGAAATTCATTAGGATTTATAAGCAATTCATTTAAATTATCTTGTATATCAAATATTTGTGTATTTTGTCTTTCTGCCATAAACGGTGATAATTCTGCAATTTCATTTGCAAATTTATTTGGATTTTGTAAATAAAAACCTAATGCACCTTTTAAATAACGTGCTTCTACTTTTAACATTGCAGGGAAATATCCTGTTAACTGCTGCATTGCGTTAGATACATTTGCAAACATTATTCCAACACCAGTTCTCTTCCTAACTGTTTGCCAAAATACATCTATACTTTCTGGATGGGCTCCCGGGACAAAAGTTCTTTGACGAGCAGCATTGTTTAACCAAGGTATTAACATCTTATCCATATACTGTGGATTTATAGTTTCTAACCTGTCTGCAAAATCTGGATGTTTTAAAATTTTATGGACATTTTTTATAGCAGGTTGTACATATGCAAAACGTATTGCATCATCTATATGTTTTGTCATTACACGCAAATCTAACGACAAAGGCCCTGCAAATTGTTCATTACGTCCTTTTGTAAAACCATCGCCAGTAGAAGGTAATGTTTGTCTATATTCAGTATCTAACATCTCTAATTCTTGTAGTGCCTTTCTAGTTCTATCCATTTTTGGATCTAAAGCAGCGGGTACATAACCACCTCTATAAGTACCAAATCTATTAACAATAGGTGTTGGTTCTATTTCCTTAAAATAATATCCATATACTTTTCTATGTGCTTCCTGTGCTATAGGTTTTAGCTCTTCATTTAAATCATAAACCTCTTGCATAAAATCATAATCATCTTTATTTAAATAACCTTCGTCTTCCATACGTTGTACAAATGCATCCCATCTTGATGTATCTATAGATCCATCACTTCTTTTATCTGCCCAACCTCTACCTATTAATAATTTTCGTAAGTTACTTTGATTACCTGTATGTAACATAGCTCCAAGTAATTCAACCTTACCGGGAACTGTGCCGCCATTACCAAAAGTAAAATCTAACTCATGAGATACAATTTGTTCTTTGGGTAACCGACCAGAATCTGCCAACATTTGTAGCATTGCTGCATATTTTTTGGTGTATTTGTTTCTTACAGGACGATATGCATCTAATGCATTTTTTACAGGACGCCATATTAATTTTGTAAAATCACCTGCTACTGCCGTTTCACGTTCTAATGTTGCACCTTTACCTGCTCTAACTGCACCATCAAAATTATCCATCATATGTTCTACACGAGCGGTAGTTGATTCTAATCCTTGAAATGCGTACCTTATTTCTTCCATCATTGTAGGCGTACCTTTTACTCCTCTTTTTACATTTTTGTTAATTAAAATAATGCGATCCATTTCTTCTACCATTCCGGCTACTTGTTTTTCTAAATTAACTTTTTGTCCGTCTTTCTCAATTACATTTTCCATCCTTGCCATATAGTCTAAGGATTTCATTTGCTCGTATAAAGTTTCGAATTGTTCGGCAGTAAGATCTCTTAAGTCTCCAGTACCGATACTTGTAGCGTTTTCAATAATTGGTTGCAATCTTAAATAAACATCTGGGTTATATGCTTTTAATTTGTCTGTATATATAGCGGGATTCTCGACAGATGGACCTACACCATATGCACCAAGAATAGCTCTAGCTGCATTAATTAAATCTACATTTCTAGTATTATTAAAATCTTTATCTGATTTTTTAAAAAATTTATCAAAGAAATTTTCTGCTTTTTTATATTGTTGATGTATTCTTATAGCTTCCCGGGCCAACTCATGTTGCACTAATTGTGCTCTTTTTTTTGCTATGGCTTCTTTAATATTACCTTCCATCATAGCTTTTTCTGTAAGCTTTACTGCTCTTGCTTGAGCTCTTGCATGATTAGTAGGTCTTATTTCTTTAAGCGGCATTTTAGCCATTATGTCTTTAGCAACTTGTCTAGCAGCCGCAGTTTGATATCTAACTGGTTGCATAGCTTTAGATAAAAATCTAAGTTCTGTTGCAATAAATTTTGCTCTAGCTTTATTATGCAAAGCTTCTAGTGCAGCTAATGTTCTTTGTTTTGGATCAGACAGTTCACTATATTCATCCATCATTATTTTGTCTGTACGCTCTTTTACAACTGTTTTAATATCTTGTAAATCAACCAATGCATTAATCATTGCAGCAGGTGATTCGTATTCAAATATATCTGCTAATAATGCAGCAGGTACTCCATCATCAGCAACCATGCCTCTTAATCTTTTTAATTCTTCTGTTGCTTCGTAAAAAGGCATAAAATTTTTAACGTCTGCTTTTCTAATTTTTGGTGCTTTTTCCATTACTACTGGATCACCTTGTGCATTAACAGTTTTACCTGTCTTTAAAAATGCTTGTAATTTATACGCCTTTTCTTGTCTAGTTTTTTCTAATACTTCTTCTGATACTTTTTTGCGTGTTTCTTTTTCTTTTCTTTGTAGTTTTTTTATTTCCTTACTTTTTGCATTTTCTAGCCATTTCATATCATTTACACTTTTTTGAGTAAATGCGTTAATAGCTTCGTCTTGTGCTTCTTCAATATTTTTTGTATATTCTGACCATTCTGCGTCATTCATCCCACTACTTTCTTGTGTCTCAAACATAGGTTTCATATTATATATTTTTTGTGATTGCATTATTTCTTGCTCACTAGCTAACATACGATCCATCACACCCCTTATTTCGTCTGTCAATATTGGCAGGTCTGTACCATTTTCTGCTTTATATAAATCATTTAATTCATCTCTTATTGATTGATAAATCCTAGTTAAAAATCTACGGAATTTATTAAATAAATCTTGTAATTTAGAATTTGGTGCTGCCTTTTGTTCTGCCATATATATTTCGAAATTATATGCAAATGATTCATGGTATTTTCTTTTTTCTTGCAAAGACAATTTATTCCATGTGTCTATATCTTCTACACCAAAAAATTCTAATAATTGATTAAAATCATTAATCATTCTTTCTGTACCTCTACCGGACGTTGCTAGTTCTTCCATAACGGTCAACATATAATGTGCTGTCTCGTGTAGAAATGTAGATAGATCAGCTTGCTGCGTTAATATAGTCGTTAAATTTTTAGGATCAAATTGTCCTCTTGGTCCTTTTGGTACTTGTTGTTGTGATAGTAATTGACTCTGTGTTTGTAAATCTAATACGTCTACTGGAATAGACCCTCTAGGAGTTCCAACTGAGAGTCTGAAATCTCGCCGTCCATTTGGGAATTCATCATCGAGACTAAGTCGAGCAGGTTCGACCCGGAGTCCAACTGCGGTATCACCGTAGCCAGTATCTGGGATAGCTCGGGTGGTAACGTAGACATCAGGTTCTGCAGCACTTCTAAGTTGACCGGACTCTCTGATAGATTTAGCTGCTCGTTTGTTAGTGTGGTGGTAGACGGTAACTGTTCCGTCTTCGTTAAGGGGGAGTTGAGTTCTTTCATCAATTCTTTGCTCGCCGGGGTCAGCTTCGATTCGTCCTTGTCGAAAACTTTCATTATCCTGTTGTAATCCATCTGGCTTTCTTTCTCCTGATTCAGCGACTCTTGCTCTGTCAACGGTCTGGTTTTGAATTTCAAGGTCTACCTCCTGTATGGTGTTTTGTATGTCAGTTTCTGAAACACCTAATTTTCTAGCTAAGTTTGCAGAAGCATTAGCATAGTCTGGTGCTTCATTATCTACATAACCCTTAGTATCTTCTGCTGTATCTAGTTTAGCAGAATCATACAATCTTTTCTCGGGATACCATAACAATGCTTGTAAGTCAGCCATTGTAAGATCTGGATTATCTTGTTGTAATACATCTAATGCTTGATTAAATACTTTTCTAATAAATCTTCTTTCTGGAGCTCCTTTTGGTGATTCTTTTTGACCATCTAAAAATTTTGTGTAGCTAATACCATTTTTTCTAATTTCATCACCTATACCTATTCTTACAGAACCTTTTCTTGGTTTGCCTAAAATGTCAAATATTTTTTGTTCTGCATCAGGTTCATCTTTTATATTGGCTAGTTCTATCATTGTCTCTCTAGTATCTGTATCAGTACTTGCATCATCAATAGCAACAGCAACTTCATCTAAATTAGTCATCCTAATTTTCATGCCAATAAGATCTTGCAATTTTTTTCTTTGCTTAGGACTTAATGCTTTTAATAAAGGTTTTAACTGTTCACGTTTCATATTTGCTTGCTTACGTTGATCTAAAACTAATGTCCCGGTTAAACGACCCCATGAACGTATTAACCATCTATCCATAGTTAGCTGTTCAAAAAATCCATATAAATTTGCAAAGAAACCATTACCAATTTTTGGCCCCATTACCGCAGCACCATAAACAATTTCAGATTCGTTTTCACCAGAAACTGTATCGTTTGTATACGCCTTAACTTCTTTAACTGTGTGCTGAGTCTTCATAAACTCTTCTAGTTCTACAAAATCTTTTTCTCTGATTAATCTGTTAAATAATTTAAAGTTTGCATTTATTGCCTGTGCCGCTTTACCTATTCCTATATCTGTAGGAAACATACCAGTTTCTTTGTACTGTCTATATGCAACTTCTGCTAGTTCAAAGTTTTTATCAACTTTAATCATGTTAGAAGTATTAGCTAATGACCAAGTAAAAGCAAAATTAGCTACCGGGTCTGTTGCTAACTCAGGATGTATTTTTGCTAATATTCTTTTTGCTTTAGTTACTTTCTCGTTATACCAACCAACAGCATTACTATTTTCTATTAATGCATATCTAGCATCAGCAATAACTGCCTCTACTAAATATTTTTCTGTTTCTACGGAGGCATCATTTACATCTATACCTGCGTCTTTTGCTGCCTTTTTAACACGATCTTGTAGTTCTACTTTAAATTGTCTATTAGTAGGGAAAGGTTTACTTTTAGCAAATTCAAAACTATTTTCTAATAAATTTGTTTGTCTTACATTATCCGGGACTAACTTACCTTCTTTTTGTTTTGCTTGTTGTTCAAATGTTTCATCTTCGCTTATATCGTCAAATAATTCTTGTGTTTCTTTATCCCACGTTTTACTTCTGTCTACAGTTTTTACGTTGCTTTGATCAAATATAATTACCTCTTGATTGTTATTATCTAACGGCATAATTATACCGTCATGGCCTTCTTCTACTAATTTTTTTCTAAATGCATCGGACGCACGTTTGCCACCTTCTCTAATATCATTTTTTTCTGCTTGTGTTGCTATATATGGATTTTCTAATTTAGCGTACAAAGGCATACTAGGTTTTGCATTTACTCCTTTGTTTTTCTGTTCATATGTATCTGCAATAGATTGTGCATTGTTACCTCTTACTGCGTATACACCAGACCCCGCCCATCCATCATCTTTTTTTACAATATTAGTAGGATCAAAACCTTTTAAACTATCAGACGTACCGTGGTAAATAATCTGTGGCGTACCGTCTTTTTCTACTAATTTAGAATTTTTAAAAAAATCTCTAAATAATTTGCTATCAGTTTTTACCGTGCCATCATTATTAAATAATTGATTTAGTGTAGATTTTTCTGTATTTCTGTTAGCTTGTTTCTCATTAATTATGTTGTAATAAAATTCATTAAAAAATTTACTTGGAGATATACCTAACTCTTGTGCTTGCGTAACTACAAAATCTCTAGCAACTATAGATAAATCTTTTATTTGATTGTCTGAATAAACACCTGTTGCTTTTAATTGACGCTCAATAGTATCTTTAACATCTGCTGCATCAAGTTTAAAATCTTCTACTGCTTGACTTTCTACTGTTATAGCATCCATCATTTCTTGTTCTATATTCGGTCTATCTTTTACATATTGTGCAAATTCCGCTGTACTCATTCCTTTTTCTGTTTTGCGTACATGGGGTTTCATGACATCACCCATTTGCGTACCAACTAATTGTGAAAAATATTCACCAGTTGACATATCAACAGTACCTACACCACCACCATCATTTATTTGTTTTAGTTTTCTAGCTATATCCGGGGACGCAACTTCAAGGTCTTCTACAGTTATGCCATTAGCTTTAAGTGCTTGATTTAATACATCAGCTTCTATGTATAAATTTTCTACGCCATTTTCTACAGCATAGTTATCTATAAGTGCTCTGTATTGTTTAGGATTTCTTTTTCTAGTTTTATCGTCTATAGACATTCCATAAACTTTTTCTAAAAATGCTGTATCTTTGTTTGCTTGTTTTGCCCTTTGTGCATCTAACACAAAATTACCACCTGCAGGGACTACGCCTAGTATCGCCATAGCTTGCATACTTTTTATAAACGTAGTAACTAATCTGTCTGTAACTTCTGCACGGCCTTCATATGTACTTAATTTAGTTTCTAGATCATCATATTCACCTAGTTGGACAGCTAAATCACGGCCTATAACATTACTAAATTCTTGACCAACTTCTGTTAAAGATTCTACTGTGCTACCTAGTACTGCGTTTTTACTAAAATCTATAAATGCTTTACGCATTGTTGGTTTTGCTAATTCTTTAACTAATTTTTTTGATACCTCTTTAGCTAAATATTTTTTAATTAATGGTTTAAATACTGCACCTGCACCACCAAATTCCAATGCAGCGTTAACTAAACCAACCCCTGTACCAATATGTTTTGCTGTTTCTTCATCTATACCTTCTTCAATCATCTCAAGGTAAGAATGACCTGCTTCTATCCTGTAGCTTTCCATAGCCATAGTGGTCATAAAGCCAACTACAAAACCACCTTTAGCTGTAAATATAGATCCCGGACCTAATACTGCACCTGCCGCAGCCCCGGTAACAGCACCAACAGAACCGCCTTCTAATCCTGTTTTTACTGTTTTAGACATTTGTCCAATAACTGTAGATGCTTCTTCCCAAAAACCAGACCCATCGCTTTGTAATTCTTCTACTCTTTCATTTAACTTTGCTAGTTCTAAATCTAATTGTTCGTTACCTTTACCAACTTTTTTTAAATTACCTATCTTACCTATTCTTGTTTGTAATCTACCTTTTTCAAAACCTTGTGCTACGTTTTCTGGCATATTTTTTATACCGTTAAAAACATATCCAATAGCATTTAAATTTTCTATATTGTCTTGTGCAATAGCAGCAAAATTTTTATCAGTTAATTGTCTTCTTAAAATAGGATCATATAGTGATCTCTCATAAGATTGAGCTCGTTGTATGCGTTGTTTTTTTAATAAAGCATTAATTGCTGTATCACTATCTAATGCAATTCCTTCTGGCAAATTTAAATCTAGTGCCATTCTTTGTGCTTCGCCTACCTTGTCAGGATCTTTTTCCATAACAAGCCGCATATTAGCTCGCATCAGATTTCTTCTTTCTTCTTCTTCGTCTTTTAATAATTCATCTATAGCATTGTATTCTGGCTGTGGATTTACAAAGCCACCATTATTTTGAGCTTCAGTTTTTAATAAATCATCAAATGCGTTGTAAGAATTTGTCATAGTTTATCAACCTTCCCATATAATCCTTTTTGTTGGTTAACTGCATGATCAACATCTATTTTTGATAAAGGCTTACCAAGTTGTACCCATCGTGTAGCCATTTCGTTAAAACTTAATTTTTGATTATTCATTTCATAACCGGCAAGCATATAATCTCGTACTTCTTTCGGAATCTTGCTATGAAATATTTTTGTTTTTAAACCATCTTTAGGATTAACAACAATAGTATATGTTTTGTCTAATTGATCTTGATCAAGTGCAGCTACAACAAATGTTTTACCACCACCAGTTCCAAAGTTAAATCCACCAGAAACCAATACTTTATTGTTTAAAATTCTTTCTAAAATTTGTTCTTTTACTTGTCTGTCTAATTTGCCACCATTTGCTTTGTGGTCTTCTACCTGATCTTTCCAAGCTTTTAATATCTGTAGATAATCATCTTTTCGTGCCTGATTATTTTTATTTCGAATTTGATCATATTCATATTCTTTTAATTTTAAATCTAATACATCAGTATCTACAGATGTAGACCCAGAACCACTACCTCCACCCGGGCCAAGCGAACCTGCTTTAATTTTTTGGAACATTTCTAAATATGTTGCTTCTGTTAATTGACCTCTATATTGTTCAAACCCGGGATTTTCTGGTGTGCCTATAAATAACTTCTCAGGATTACTATATAAATCTATTAATAAATCAACATCATCTACTTTTGCAGGGCCTTTCATTAATTTTTTCTTGTCACTTTCTTTTAACATATTCCAACCTTGTGGATCGTTTTTTGCTATCTCTTTCCAATTACCGGGACTTTGATATGCAATCTCAGATACCTTTGCTAAATGATTTTTATATTCTTGTTCTTTGGCTGCAACTTCATCGGTGTGTCTTGCCTCAAGCTCTGCTATAGCTGTCTTTAAAAGTTGTGGGTCATCTATAGTTGCTTTTAAATGGTTTCTTAATTCATTTAAATTTGCCACACCATTTTCTGCATCCTGAGTAAAAGGCGTTCCTGTTTTGCCTGTATTAATAAAATTATTTATATATTCGAAATCTTTAATTACTGCATTTGCATAATCACCATCTCCAAATTTTTTAGTTAGTTCTGCAATACCAATTTCATTAACTTTTTCTAAAAGTTTTTTATCGTATTCCATAGTATATTGTGCATCTGTTCCGTATTTAGTTGCATCAAAGTCATCAGCTAATTCTGATTTAGCTTTTGTAAATATTGCATCTGCTTTTTTTACATCACCAAATTTTGCAGTTAAAAACGTAAGCGTAGTTAAATGTCCTTGACCAAGATTAAAACCACCTTCATCTTTATGAAATTTTGATTGATTTACTTCTTTTTCTAAAATTTCTTGTGATGCATTAATATCGTTACCTTCAACAAAAAATCCATTTTGTAAATGCATTCCATTTTTTACTTCACCTGTACCATCAGTAGCAGCGTGACTAGAATTTAAACCATTAATAAAATTAAATGAATTAGTAAAATTGTTAGAAGATAGATCTCCATTAGTAAACAGGGAATCTACTATCTTTACGCTCTTCTGCGAGTTATATCCTGTATTTATATTTTGTATATGTTTTGCTGCTAGTTCTACAGGTATTTCACCTTCACCTTCAAAATATTCCAAATATGCTTTAGCTTCCATAAAATCCCCTTTAGCCAAAAAATTAGATATAGCCGTATCATGTATTGCTGTTAAAACTTTTTGCCTACCTTGTATTCTTTGATCACTATCAAATGTTGGAGGTACGGCAGCTAAATTTTGTTTGTCAAAACCTTGTGAATCTGCTAATTCTTCAAAACTATTTAATGCCGCTATTCTTCTAGTCCAATAATTACTTTCTTTATCAGTTGGTGGGACACCATCTATTTGTACGCCAAGTCTCCAATCATATGCTTCTAACCCGGCGGCAGATGCCATAGTAGTAGTTTGTGCTGCGTGTTCTGCATCTTTATATTTTTTCTGTTCTGTAAGACTATGCTTACTCATTGCATTCTGATGTAGCAAAACATCAGCTTTCATCATGCTGCGTAATATTTCTAGTTGATTTTTGTTATCTGTTCTACCTTCAAAAGTTGCCATTAAAGCAGATAAATCCGTCATAGATTGGTCATATACAGTTATAGGCTCATTTGTTTCTGCGTTTTTACCAACAACTTCTACTGCATTTTTGCCTTCTAGTATCGTGTAATTATTTCGTATCTCCATTGCATTACCAGAAAACTCATTAAATAATTCTTTGGTTTTGGCATCATCGTAATCAGATTGTATTGCGTATGCTATTTGTGCTGCGTCTTTTTGTGCTTTACCAATATTTGCAATGTCATCAGAAACAACATCTTGCATAGGAGTAACATTGGTTGCACCAAACTGCACCGCACTCCCGGGATTTAATTGTTCTGTAGGTGTGTTTTGTAAAGGTACTCTAGCCATAATTTACTGCCAGTTTTTTGCGATGTCAGCAGCACCAGTTAATAATGCCCCTGCCATATTTAAAAATGGGCTGACTTGTGCTGCACTACTAAACATATTGTTTGCAGATACTTGTGCCATATCACCCCTAATATCTGCATTAACACCACGCATTCGCATATCATTTACTGCTTTTACTTTATTACTATTCATAGTTAACTTATCTACTTCTCCCATAATTCTTGCACTTGCATAGGCGTTAGCAGCACTACCGTATCCCATCTGTCCACCTCTTGCTGCCATTGATGCTTTAGAACTTGATAACTTATTACCCGCTGCCATAGTCTTAATCATTATTTGTCTGTCATATGCTCTTGCTACTTGCTGTGCTTGCATTCTAAAAATAGACGCATTTATTTTTGCCATATCACGTTGATGTTCCGCATTTAATGCGTTACTTCTTAACTTATATTTTTCTGCTTCTGCTGCATAATATCCAGAAACCAATCCACCTATAGTTCCACCAATACTAAGAATATTCCCTGCTGCTGCTGTATTACCTGCTAATTTAGCCATATGCTACCTCCTTTGACATAAGGTCAACACCTTTTCTATTTTTCCTAATATACATACTAATTCTTTGTTTACGGTCACACTAACCACCTATAGCAACTTCTAAGGTAAGACCTACAATTGTCAAAGGTAATGGGTCTGTTTGTCGTACAAAAATTTGCCCTGTGTCTTGCCATGTAGGAGTAAGCATTAATTTTATATCTTGTGTTTTTAAATTAGGTGGTGATCCATATGGTTCTGTTGTACGTTGTTTTGCTTCAACTAATTTTTCTGCACTAGGCCCTGCAAAAATACCAGAACTTTCTAAAACACGAAGCCATACATGATTTAAATTTTTTACCCGGCCTTGGCCTAAAGCTTCTGTTTGTAAAGCTAATGGTAGTGTTTGTAGGTCGCATACATATGGCAATCCAACATGAACCACACTTGCTGCACGAGATAAAGTAATAGAACCACTAGTGACAGTTTTCTGTGGATCTACAGCACCATCTGCAAGTATGCTTACCTTTTTACCTTCTAGCCATGTAATCCCGGATATAACATTTCTTGCAACTTCAAAATTTGTTAAAGCTGTATTTCGTAAATTAACTGGTATTGTAGTTTCTACTTTTGCTGTTGCTACGGTTTGACTTGTTGTACTGGTAATTGTTAATCGATATGTATTTGTGCCATCAACAAGTACTATTGCATCATCTTTATCGTCAAGGCTTGGAGGAGCATTAAATAAATTATAGTTAGCAGTTATTGTGACAAGTTGACCTCTAAGAAAATTGCCGCTTACAGTAACTGTTTTAGTTGGATCATTATTTATACCGTTATATGTTGCACCTGCGTCAACATGAAAACTATCACGTTGTGTTGCAAATAATCTTGTACCCATACGCTCTACATATCTAACACTATTACCATTAACAGTTCTTTTTACTACTGCATATAAAACATCATCATTGCCCTCTGATACAGTTGCTACGCTCTCAAACGAGCCGTCTGTGTCATGTTGATGCCATGCACCTACAGTTTGCTCCGGGACATAAGTTAATCCTAATAATTTACCATTGCTACTTATAAACCAAACAATTGGGACAGGAGCTTTTGCTAATGCCATATCTGTAATTGTTAGATTATCAAACAAATGCGGTGCTCGTAATGATAAATCACCTGTAATAAATCCATTTGCTTGCCAGTTGTAACCTAGTTCTCTAACGTGCCCACCCCGGGACGCACAATAAACCATGCTGTTATTTACTATTACTGGTTGTGCATTGTTAGATCCTACATATGATTGTGGTTTTACAGATATAGATGTAGGAGTTATTGCGTCACTATTAACCGATGCTACTCGCCATTCTGCAGACCCGGTAAGCAATAGTAATTGTGTTAATGGAACAATATGTCTAATAGTATTTGCTTCTCTTGCAGCAACTTTAAACTTAATACGATCATCATCACGAATAGGTAAACCGAAAGATAAATTACTTTCAGTACCTGATTTAGTCATAAAGATACTTTGCGGTTCGTCATTAGTACCTGCAAATACTCTACGTTGTTCAAAATACGATACTGCTCCCGGGAAGTTATTTGTACTTTGAAATTCATTTTCAAAAATAGGTGGAACTCTAGAAAAATCTGGTGCTATGTTTGCATCAACAATTGTAAGATCTGTTGTTTCTCCAAGAAAACCAAAAATACCTGCTTGTTCTTTATAGACTCTATATCTTGCTGCATCAGTAACTGCATTCCATGTAATGGTGTTTTTAGCCCCGGTAACGTAAATATTATTATTAACTGATGCTACGGAAGATTGTGAACTTTCATCTACTAGGTTTGCAGCTACAGCAGTTACAACATATTTATGTGATTCATAGGTATCTGAATTTGTACTTGATGAACTTGGTATATATCTAGAAGCACTTACTCCTGTAGGAGCAGCTAATGGACTTGCAAAGTTAATTGTCTTAAGTTCCCATTTAGTTGCACTAAGTCTTCTTAATTCTTTAGGTGCATGATTAGGGTGGACTATTGTCATAACGTCACCTGATTGCACATAATGTACGTCAAACAATTCTGCTTCTAAATATGGACTAGGTACTTCATATGTATAATCTGCAGGTAATGCATACCAATACGATGCATTTGGCGGTTGGTTATTTGTATTAGCTACCGTGCAGTAATAATTTATTCCACCTGCTAATGCTATATCACCTATGGTGTATGCAGTTGCTGCATCCCACGCCGCCCCGGGAGCGTAGATTAATGTTTGTCCCTGCGTATGAAACCTAAAATATTGATTACCAAACTCAATAACCATTGTTTGGGTTGTATTAAAAGTAAATGATAATAATCTAGTTTTTTTTGTACTGTCTTTTACTTCTCTTACAAATGCAAACCCTGCTCTGTTTTCTGCAGGTCCTTGAGGTTTTGCTATAAAATTTCTTAATTTTGCTGCACCTGCTTGATATTTTTGATCATCAAGCCGACCAAACATTTCTGGTGATATTTCACCACCTGCAAAAGCTTTGGCAAACGTGCGTGTAACTGGCATTAATTACCTCCCGGATGTCCAAGGCACTATATGTTCTACGGTTATGTCTCTTTGTAAATTGTCTTGTTGCTTTGCACTTAATAGATATTGTTGCATTACTTGTGTACATCGTTTACTTTCTGCCATTCCTTGGTCACCTTTAATTACAGGACCTGCAAGCATAGACGCTAGATGCCAAGATAATGTATTAACAAACAAAGATGAAAATTTAGTGGGATCTGTAACCTTAGCTGTATACCTTAACAATGCGTTTTCTTGATTTGTATAAATTAAAGTTAAACCATTAACATCAGTTTCTATTGCAAATGCTTGCGGCATATATTGACCTGCTACTACTGTCGGTGCAGAATTAGCTGTTAAGTTACCGGGAGTATCACCTGCTGACATTCTCGTAGCGTAATCGTTCTGTGCATTTGGATCTAATATTGCTATTGGAGAGATCATATCTGCAGGTGCTGCATATGCATATTCCCATTGTTTTAACGTATTTGTTGTAAGAGCTATAGTCCCCCGCTTCATTGTGAAATTCCAAGTATGCATTTCCAATAGTGTATCTCTAGCTATTGGATAAAAACGTGCAGCTTTCTCAGCTTGTGCCGACCCTTCTGGAGGTTTAATCGATGCTATTGTTGCATCATCGCCAAGGTATGCCAAGGCAAGGTTGCAAATATCTACTTCGGTTGCCATAACAAATCCTATAAAAAGAGGGAGTTAGCAGTTTTACTACTAGCCCCCTAAGACATAAATAGAAGACCAAGCCTATTTACTTGCTGCTTCAAGTTGTTGTATTAGAGAAACTTTTGTAGCTCGTCTATCTAGCTCAATGCCGATAGTCCGACCATATTCCTCTAATTGGCGTTTTGTCATAGCTTCGTAATCAATAGAAGAATCCTTGTCTGAATCCACGGTTGTGTTTGACGCCACAGGTAGCTCAGGCGTAGGACCTTCTACTAATTCGATGTGCTTGCAAAATTCGCCGTTATACTCAAACTCTTCCCCTTTTTCTCGTAGACTATTGCCCACAAATACTTTGGTTTTAGCTCTGTAAATTGGCATTGGTCGCTCCTAATTATACTACGGTAAAGCCAGATGCATAGAACTTTCTACCGTCACCGATAGTTTCTACTACGTCTGCTGTAATCTTACCACTAGAATAAGTACCAGATACTGTGTATCTTGCACCTAAGTATCTTTGGCCTTTACCTGCGATGTCTGGGTTTAGACGTACAACTACGTTTTTACCCGCTGTAAGTGCTGCTGTAAGAATTGCATCGCTACTGCCAATAACAGTAGGGCTTGTTAAAGATGCTGATGCACTAGTAATAACCTCAAACTTAATGCTTGTACCACCTGCCATTGCAGTTGTTACGGCAAAGTTCATATATAGAGGTGTACCTTCACCTATGTCCCTAGCAACTACTAAGTCAATAGTGTTAGTAGAAACAGCAGTTGATGTAACCGCTTGGTCTTCGCTTACTCTGAGTAATGAATCTGTAATCATTTTAGATCTCCTTTTTTAATAAAAAAATTAAACTACACGAGCTTCAGTTGTAAGTAGTGAATCTACTTGTCTTATTGGAGTACCTAAGAATGATAGGTAGCTTTTAGCTTGTCCAAACTGAGATAAACCCTTTTGGATTTCTAAAACATTCTGTGATTTATCCATAGCTGCGATTGATAAACCAGAATGAACTGTTCTGTTCATATAGAATGCTGCTCTACCCATAGCCATGTTAGGTATTCTGTAAGTTGCTCTTGCCATTAGTTTGACAAGTGAAGTTGCAGCAGTATTAGCCTGTGTCCCGGTAACACCGATTAGATCAGAAATGTCGATGTTGCAAATACGAACAACGTATCTCCAATCCTTAACAACCAAACCGTTTTTCCATTGGTAACGAGTAGCAAAAGCTTGTAGCCTTGTACCATCGCTGTTGTAAACAGTTTGCTCACCTAAATCTTCGTGAGTTAAACCTGCCTTAGATCCTTTAGGGAAAGGACAATAAACTGTGTTATCACCCCAAACAACTAAATAAACTGAAGCATTGTCAGAGCCTGTACCACCTGCATCAAGGATGTTGACAGCGTTATCTGCTGATAAGTCACCGTATCTTGGAGCTAAACCTAGAAACTTCTTAGGATCTGTCCCGGGGTTACCGTAGAACATTGTTTCAGCTTGAGTCTGGTTCATTGCTTCCAAGAACGCAGTATCTTCTGATAAACGGAACTGAGCGGTGTTACCATTTAACATTGCCAAGTCTTTGTCTATCTCAGAACGTGCTTCAAGGATTGCACAAGCTTCATCAACCTGAGCGGTTGTTGATTTGCTGCCGGGAATACCTTGGTTCAATGCACGAAAATAAACTGCGGGTAAACCAGTTCTAATAATTACACGTTCACCAGTAGGTAAGTTACCTTCTTTAAACACGCAATCATCTAAAATTTCGTTGGTTTGTGATAATAATTCCGCAACAATTGGAACTCTACCGTCTGGGTCAGATCTTTTTGCCCAATCCGCTAGTGTTAAGTTTGAGGATGAAAGAGTAGCCATTTAATGTCTCCTTATTAATTTTGCTGATTAGAATATAGTGCGTTAGCTAGGCTGTTAAAATCTTTCGGATCTGCCTTTCCAGACATAGCACCTTCAGAATTTCCAACATAGCTGTCTTCACTAATTGCCTTACCTGCCTTGTACATAAACCTGATTATCTCAGGATGGTTTCCAAAGCCTGTTTCTGCGAGCAACGACTTTAAAGAATCAGAACCAAATGCATCGAGAGCAGTTTTAGCAACTTGTAAATTGGCAGATAAATTTTCTCCACCAAATTCTTTGTCTGATTGTGATTGATTTGCCCAATCAGCTTTTGCTTGCTCGATAGCTTTGGCTTGTCGTTCCTGTACTACAGGTGCGACTTTTGCTAATACTTTTTGTGCAGCGTCTTGTGACAGATCAAGATCTTTAGCGACTTCACCGAATGCAGTAACGACTTCGGGGTCGAGTTTCGCAGGTGCGTCAGCCACCTGTATATCAAACTCGTATTTGTCAGGTGCTCCTACCGGGGCCTCTGTCTCGCTAGTTTCACTTACAACAGCGGTTTCATCCGAAACTTGTTGTTCCTGTACACTTTCTGCTTGCTGCTCAGTTGCAGTAGATTGCTCTTCTGCTAGCTGTGTGATGCCGTCATTGGTTTGGTTGGCTTCCGTCAGCGTTTCTGACATTTTTTTGCTCCTTGATCATTGTCGGATACAGTTCTGGGCAAAGAGTGTGGATCTGGTCTAGGAGTCTCAAACCATAGTTTCTGTTACCTTCGCTAAATGACATTGCCATTGCGTTAGTGTTAAACGATGATCGGAAAACACCTGCTTG